>JAEEGH010000714.1_pt1 | contig 105975 bp, 81 predicted proteins | sample 9134181 | NCBI WGS metagenome assembly JAEEGH01 (sample SAMN16246544, study PRJNA631951) | gut metagenome | biome: gut microbiome; feature: rumen; material: DP-attached | host: Bos | place: Iran: Karaj | collected 2018-10
GTCTTCGCCGCGACGGCTGTATTTACCGCCTCCGCCGTCGCGAAGCCGTGGCTCTCCAGGTAGTTCGCACACTGTCCGAGGGCCTGTTCGTGGCTCATCACCGTCCGCACCTCGTCCATGGTCGTGCCCTTGACGGCCAGGAGGTTATGCACAATCTCAACCTCATACACGCCGCTTACGTATAATTTGCCGAAGTAGGCGAGGTCCAAAACCCGCCCCACATCGCCGTTTTGGCTGTTCTCAATCGGAAGCACCGCACAGTCGCAGGTCCCCTCCTCAACCGCCCGGTACGCCGCCGCAAAATCGGCGTGTGCCACACAGGTCGCGTCCGGGAAAATCTTCTCGGCGGCAATGTTGGCAAATGCACCCTCAACACCGCTGTACGCCACCCGCATGCCGTCCATCAGGCGGTGCTGGTAGCTCTTGGAGATGCCGATGGTCTCCCGAAGGAAGCTCACATAGAAGGGCCGCAGCGACTCATCCTCGATGAGCCCCGCCTCTTCGCGCAGGATTTCCTCCTCGCGGGAGCGGTCCGTGATCGGCAGCCCGTTCGCCTTCTTGTACGCCGCAACGGTGCGCACCGCCGCCATGCGCTTCTCAAACACCTTCGCCATCTCGCGGTCCGCTTCGCTGATGATTGCTCTTGCCTGCTCCAATTCCGTCATAAAATGTCACCTTTCCCGCTTCGCCTGTAGCCTTAAAAAACGAAATCCGCACAGTTCCCGGCACAAAACCGGAACAATGCGGATTAGGACTGCTTATTTGCTTGAATCACTCTTCAAAAAGCAAACCGGCAGTCCACGCTAAAATAGTAAAAGTAAAAGCTCTTTGTAAACATACCGCTTTGCTCCTTTCTGCCGTCTCCGATGCTTTGCCGGATTTCCGAACGGCTTTCTGCGTCACATAATACTCCCGGGAAATGCATTTGTCAAGTGTTTTCGGCATGCGGAAAATGCTGCCGTCCGGCGCGGCCCGTGTGGCTCCGTCACTCGCCCGCCTCCCGTATGAACCGCATCTGCGGGCTCTTCTCGTCGAGCTGCATCAGCTCGATCTTAATCCCGTCGGGGTCATGGGTCCAGCACTGCCAGTTGAAATCCGCGCCCTGCTTCGGGGCATCGTCCTGCGGCGCACCGGTCTCCACGATTTTCCGCCACGCCTCGTGGATGTCATCCACCGCTACGCAGATGTGGAAGAAGCCGATGTTCTCATCGCGGTACGGATTTTCCTTCGTTGCGCCGTAAAACAGCTCGACGAACTGCCCTCCGCCGCCGTACAGGTACACAATCCAGGGCTCCCCGGTCTCCGGCCGCGGGATGTCGAACGCCCGCTTAAACCCCAGGGTCTCCTCGTAAAATGCCACCGTCTTTTCCATGTCCTTCACATTAAATGCCGCGTGTCCGATTCCCTTTACCATGGTGTGCCTCCTTGTTGTCGGTTCTTTGATCCGAAAGATGCGGGACAAGTCCCGTTTCCCTGATTGTAGCATGGTTTTCCGGGACAAAGGATGGAAAATATCCGCCTAAACAAGAGGTATTAGATACAAAAAACGCCGGCAGAAGACCGACGCAGAGAAACGATATATAGTTCAACACTACCATCTTGCGTTTTGGGGAGCAAAATGATAAAATATTATCGAAAAATGTTCCCCAAAGGAGTGATTTGCGAAACATGGATAAAAATTTTACACAAATCCAATCATTGATTCAGGAACGCGCCGACGCTCAAGCTCGCATGAATCTTCTTTCCTGCACTGGGACACCGGAAATCAAGGATCGAAATGGCAAGCCCTACCTGTATATTCGCAAACGAAAGGCCGGAAAACAAACCTCTACCTATGTCGGGGAATATACCGATACAGCCTACCGCCTCCTTTTGAATGATGCTCAGGAAGCCCGGGTTCTCCGGAAGCGAATCCGCCAATTAAACAAAGCCCTCGCGGATTTAGGCTATTCCGACTCCGAGCTCAGTTCTTCCGTACAGGAGAACCTTGCATTTGCCAGAGCAAACATAAAAACCGCCATCTACGACCAGGTGGTTTTGGAAGGGGTTGCCACGACGTTTCCCCAAACGGAATCAATTCTGGAAAACGGAATTGTAAACGGCGTTTCTTCGTCGGACGTTCAGAAAATCATTAACCTGAAGCATGCCTGGGAATTCATCTTAGACCCTGATGTGCTGTCCTATCCGACAGACTTCTCTATTTTGTGTCATATTGCGGCTCAAATCAACGAAGGTCTTCTTCCTCACGGAACGGAAGGGCGAATTCGCGGCGTCCCGGTATGCATCGGCGGCACATCCTATATTCCCCCTCTTCCGTTTGAAAGCGTAGTAAAAGAGCAGCTGGCGGAGATTCTTTCCACCAATCAATCAGCGGAAGAAAAAGCGATCCGATTGTGTCTTTACTGTATGAAGACACAAGTCTTCCTTGATGGTAACAAGCGAGCCGCTGTAATCTTCGCCAATCACTTTCTGATTTCACAAGGCGGTGGACTTCTGATCATTCCGGAAAATGCTGTGCCGGAGTTCAAGCGGCTTTTGATTTTCTACTATGAAGGCAAGGATTCCGGAGAGCTCCTGCAGTTCTTCAAAGAAAACTGCATTCTGCGTTTGAACTGACCTTAAAACACCCGACCATTCGCAAAAACTCCCTACGGTCGTTTTTGCTCATGCGGGCGTGCGGTAACTGCGTTGCCGCGCGCACGTCTTCCCCCACCACGCCATTCGCAAAAACTCCCTACGGTCGTTTTTGCTCATGCGGGCGTGCGGTAACTGCGTTGCCGCGCGCACGTCTTCCTCAACCACGCCATTCGCAAAAACTCTCCCTTCGGTCGCGTTTTTGCTCATGCGGGCGTGCGGTAACTCCGTTCCCGCACACCCGCACTCAAACAAAAAACCGGCTTCCGTCCTCGAAAGCAAGCTTTCGGGCCGGTGGCCGGTTTTGTTTGTGCGTGGTTGGGAAGGTGTTACTCTTCCTTTACCAAGTTTTGCACCCAGACGCCCTTCTTCACCAGCACGAAGCCGATGGCGCATTTGATGACGTCGGCACTCTGCATGGCGAGGTAGAAGGTGAGCACCGGAAGGGCAGTGTAGGTCGCGAGGATGTATCCAAGCGGGACGCTGAAGCACCACAGAAAGGCGCTGTCAAAGGCAAAGGTGATGCCCGTCTTGCCGCCGGTCCGGAGCGTAAAATACGCCGAGTGCATGAACGCGAACAGCGGCATGCAGCATGCGCAGATGCGGATGAAGCCGATGGCGAGACGCCGCACCTCGTCGGTGGTGTCGTACAGCAAAAGGAAGTAGGGCGCGACGACGAAAAGGATGGCGCCGAGCACCGCGCTCGAGGTAACCGCCGCGAAGATGAGTTTCGTGTCGGTGTCCTTCGCCTCCTCAAGCTTGCCGGCCCCTAAGAGCTGCCCGACCATGATGGCTATGGCGCTTCCCATGGCGATAAATACAACATTAAACAGATTGTTGATGGTGGAGGAGATGTTGATTCCCGCCACCGCATCGAGGCCGCGCCTGGAGTAGCACTGGTTTAGGAAGGCCATTCCGACGGACCACAGGATCTCGTTGAACATCAGGGGAAATCCCTTGATCACGATCTTTCCCGTGAGGGGCAGCGGAATCCGGAAGGAGCGGTACAGCCCTTCCGCCCAGCGCATCAGCTGCGTATGAAGGTGCGTCCAGAAAATGACGATCGCCGCCTGTACGAAACGACTGATGACGGTTGCGATGGCAGCGCCGGCAACGCCTAATTTGGGAAAACCGCATTTTCCGAAGATCAGGACGTAGTTGAGCCCTAAGTTCACAAACACTGCAACCAGGCCCGCCACCATGGGCACGCGGGTTTCGCCGCACTCACGCAGGGTGCTGGCGTACACTTCCTCGAGGGCAAAGGGCACAAGACCGATGAGCATGATGGCGAGATACTCCCGCCCGTACTGCATCACAAGCTCCGGCGACTGCGTCGAATCCACGCTGTCATGCAGGTACAGCGTAAGGAGCGGGTCGCCCCACAGAAGCATGACGCCGATGCCCGTGAGCACGATGAACAGCCCGATGTAGAGCTTAAAACGGAACGTGTGCTGCACGCCCCGGTGGTCGCCCTTGCCGAAGAATTGAGCCCCGAAAATGCCGGGGCCCGAAAGCGCTCCGAAGAGCGCAAGGTAAAGCACAAACAATAACTGATTCACGATTCCGACGCCCGACATCGGCTCGGTGCCGACGCGCCCGATCATGATGTTATCGAGGAGGCTTACGAAGTTGGAAATGCCGTTTTGTATGACGATCGGCACCGCCACCGTAAGCACCCGTCGATAAAAAGTTCTGTCTCCGATTAACTTACTCACAACTTACTCCAAAACAATACCGTAGATTTTCTTGCCACGCGTGCCGACCACGATGGTGTTGCCGAACACGGCCGGCGTTGCCTCGATGTTCTTGCCGAGGTTGATGGTCGACTTGAGGGTTCCGGTGCGGCCGTCCAGAAGGAACATGTTGCCGTCGGAGTCGCACAGGATGATGTAGCCGTCGCCTTTCGCGTCGTAGACCGCCACGGGGCTCGACCAGCTGTAGTATTTCATTTCAACGCTCCAGACCTCGCCGCCGGTCTTCTTGTCAATCGCGACAAGCTTGCCGTGCTTCTTGCCGCCCGTGCGGGCAACGTTGAAGTACACGAGGTCGGAAATGTTATTCTGTCCGAGGCAGGCCGTCGCCTGGACGCCGCCGGAGACGCCGTCCACGGTCTTGCACTCGTAGGTGCGCTTCCACATGATCTCGCCGGTGGCCGCGTTGATCTTCATCACCGGAATCTCGCCGCTGTCCTTCTTGTCCTTCGTCCAGTGCAGCGACGTGGATACGTAAATGTACGCCGTGCCGTCCGAGGCGTCAACCTCCAGAACGGGCGAGGCGTTGCTGTCGTCCACCGTGTCCTGAACCCACACGAGCTCCATGGTGTTGATGTCGATGCACATCAGATCGCCGCTGTTGTCGCAGGCGTAGAAATAGTGATCGTACATGCACGCGGAGGACTCGATTCCGAGCCAGTAGGTGTCCTCGCCGGTGCGGTCCGTCTCGTAGTTCCATTTTACGATCTCGGACGGGTTGATGGTAACGCCCGACGCATCGTAGGACGTGTTGAGCTTCATCGTGTACAAAATGCCGTTCTCGCCGGGCTGGATCAGCGTGTCCGTCGCAACGTCGAAGAGCGCCGAGGAGTCGAAAGCACAGAATTTGCCGTTGTCCTTGCGGAGTGAGAAGGGATCGTCGTAGCCGTACTCGTAGATCACCTTGCCGCGGATCAGATCGACGATAAATGCACGCGCGGCCTTGTCGCCCATGTCATCTCCGGCGCCGACCACATACAGCGGCGTGCCGTCCGGATAGAGCGAGCCGGTGCCCTTGATGGGGAAGCCGAGCTTGATCGCGTCGCGCGTCGCCGAACCGTCCTCGATGTCAAGGAAGTAGATGTTTCCGTCCATGGTGGCGTAGATGACCTCGATCAGGTCCTTCTTGCGCTTCTTTGAGTCGTACAGATTCATGATCTGCTTCGTCGCCTCGTCCCACTTCACCAAAAGGGGCTGTCCGGTCCAGCCGCTGCCGGTCCACTCGCCCTTCTTGACGCTCTTCTTAAGCTCGCCTGTGGTGATCTCCCACGCCTTGCGCAGCTTGTACTCCGTCATGACCGCGCGGTCGTAGGCGCCGCCGCTGCGGTAATTGTCGCCGCGGAAGGTGATCACGCCCTCCACCTTCGAATAGTTCTTATTCGAAAAATGAATCTCGTCCTGACGAACGTATCCGTCAACATCGATGCCCGGCGTGTCATTTTCCGGGTCTGCGCCGAGGCAGTCCTTGACGTTTAAGTGGGTCTTAAAACCGAACGCCGACGGCTTTGTGGACTCCACCGGCACGCACACCCCCGTCTCGAGGAGCTTCTGCTCCGTCGTCAACGGCGACGTGTTCAACACCGGCGCAACAAGATCGCCCTTCTGCGGCTCACCGAGCGGGTCTCCGCAGCTGGACAGACACAAAACCACTGCTACGATCAATATGCAAAATGCGGCAGTTGCCAGCACAATTCTTTTCTTCATCACAAATCCTCCCCTACAGGGCCTGCAAAAACCATTTTACTGCTATACGCATAAAAAGCATGTTTCGCTTATTTTCGGAAAAACGAGCCGGGGCAGGCGCGCCGCCCCGACTCGCGAAATTCACACATAACCAACCGGTTTCCGCCGGAAGCGTTTCTTTACAGAACGCTCTTAACGGTAGCAACTACATTTTCCGCCGTGATGCCGAACTTCTTGAAGAGAACCGAAGCCGGTGCGCTGGCGCCGAAGCCGTGCATCGTTACATAGCCGCCGTCGAGGCCGACATACTTGCCCCAACCGAAGTCGCTGAGCGCCTCAACCGCAACACGTGCGCGGACAGCCTTCGGAAGAACGCTCTCCTTGTACGCATCGCTCTGCTCCTCGAAGATGTCCATGCAAGGCATGCTGACAACGCGGGCGTCGATACCCTCGGCAGCAAGCGTTGCCTTCGCCTCGAGCGAGATGGAAACCTCGGAACCGCTGGCGATGATGATGGCATCCGGAACAGCCTTCTTGGAATCCTCAATGATGTAGCCGCCCTTGAGCGCTTCCTTGGAGGAACCTGCAAGCTGCGGAAGATTCTGTCTGGTGAGAACGAGGGCCGTAGGCGTCTCCTTGCTCGTCACTGCGCTGTACCATGCAGCCAGCGTCTCGGTAGCGTCTGCCGGACGGAATACATGGAAGTTCGGAAGCGAACGAAGCATAGCGAGCTGCTCGATGGGCTCATGGGTAGGTCCGTCCTCGCCGACACCGATGGAGTCGTGAGTAAGAACGAACGTGGTCGGGATTCGCATGAGAGCGGAGAGTCTTGCCATCGGCTTTACATAGTCGCTGAACACGAAGAACGTTGCGCAGTAAGCGCGAAGTCCGTGAAGCGTAAGACCGTTGCTGATGGCTGCCATAGCGAACTCACGAACACCGAAGTGAAGGTTTCTGCCGCTGTAATCGTCCTTGCTGAAGTCTGCGATCTCCTTCATCGCCGTCTTGTTGGACGGAGCGAGGTCAGCGGAACCGCCGATCAGGTTCGGAACCTTGTTCTTAAGCTTGTTGAGAGCCCAGCCGCCGAGATTTCTCGTAGCGTCTGCCTTCTCCTCATATGCCCAGTACTCGGCATCGTCGATGAGAGGCTTTGCGATGTCCATGTTGAACTCGTCGTCCCAAGCCTTCTTCATCTCCGGGAATTTTGCGCAATAGTCTGCGAAAAGCTTGTTCCAGGCATCCTCGTCCTTTGCATGCTCAGCCGCAAGGGCCTTGTAGTTGTCATAAACTTCATCCGGTACGAAAAATGCTTCCTGCGAAGGCCATCCGAGGAACTCCTTCATGGCTGCGACATTTTCCTCACCGAGAGGCTCGCCGTGTGCGGACGCCTTGCCCTGCTTAGCCGGGCAGCCGTAACCGATCTGCGTCTTAACCGTAATCATGGAAGGCTTCGTGGTCTCAGCCTTGGCAGCCTCGATCGCAGCAGCGATCTCCTCGAGGTTGTTGCCGTCCTCAACTACAAGCGTCTGGAAGCCCATCGCGCGGAATCTTGCCTGAACATCCTCGGTAAATGCGATGTCCGTGTTGCCCTCGATACTGATCTTGTTGCTGTCGTAGAAAACGATCAGCTTGGAAAGACCGAGCGTACCTGCAAGGGACATAGCCTCGTAGGAAACACCCTCCATCATGCAGCCATCGCCGCCGAGAACGTAGGTGAAGTGGTCAACAACCGGGAAGCCGGGCTTGTTGAACTTCGCTGCCAGATGAGCCTCAGCCATCGCCATACCGACAGCCATACCCATACCTGCGCCGAGAGGTCCCGTCGTCGCCTCAACACCCTTGGTGTGACGATACTCCGGATGACCGGGCGTCAGGGAGCCGTCCTGACGGAACTGCATCATATCCTCCTTCGTCAGGCCGTAGCCGAACAGGTGAAGAAGGGAGTACAGAAGCGTCGAACCATGGCCGCCGGAAAGGATGAACCGGTCGCGGTTCGGCCAATCCGGATTCGCGGGATTGTGCTTCATATGCTTTGCCCACAGCTCGTACGCAACAGCCGCCGAGCCGAGCGGAAGACCCGGATGACCGGACTTCGCCTTCTGGATCGCGTCAGCCGCAAGCACGCGGATGGCGTTGACAGACATTGTATCGATCGATTTGCTCATATCTTAGATTCCTCCGAGGAAAATTCTCCCTGCATCCCGCCCTTCTTCCGAGCGGCAGCGCGGCAGGGGTCGCGGCGCCCGCAGGCACAGGCGCATACCCGTAGAAATAATACCATAACCCCCCGCGCAATGCAAGCCGAATGTGACGGGGGCCGTTCTTTTGTCACCGGAAAAGTTTGTCCGCTGCCGCGGCGTTTTGTGCCGGGGGCGGCGGGCACGCCCAAAACAAAACAATCCGAAACGCACAGAAGACATTTTTCTCGCTCGCAGGAAAATGCTCGCTCGAAAAAGTTTCTGCGGTTTCGGATATCTTAGTGTTTCTTAAGAATCGTGCCCGCCGTCTCCGGACGCCGCGGCACGGGCAATGCAAAGTGACAAAAGAACGATCCCCCTGTCACATTCTATTTGGCTTCATTTTCTACGGAGTGGTACAACGAAATCAAATACTTGATCTCGCTCTTGTTCTCGCTGAGGAACTCCAGAATGAACGCCTCCTCTTCCTCGTTAAATGCACCCTCGCGGATATAATCTCCGAACTCGTTAATCGGGACGACGTACGCGGAAATCCCGCTGCCTGTCGGGCGTGAGATCAAAATGCCGAAGTCGGTCGAGCTCATTTTCCGCCAGGCGAACAGCGCGAGCGCATTCTTATTCTCGGCCCCGGAGCCTACGTTGAGCCGGTTCGCGCCTTTCTTCTGGACGTGAACCTCCCCGTAAAAATTCGTCGTCGAAAACGACCGCGCCCAGATTTCATAGCCATCCGCGACATCGAAGGTGTACCATTTTCCGTCTTTCGTGCCCTTCATAAACGGCCGCATCGTCTTCCACGAGCAATATTGATGAACGGCCAGGTACCCCACCGCGAGCACCGCCAAAACGGCCGCCAGAAGAATAATCCGACGAAGCCACCCCGAGCTCTCTTTCGTTTCTTCCATACACAACCACCTTCCTTGTCATCAAACTGGGAATCGTTCTCATTTTTCTTGACAGGTTCGCGCGCCGGCGCTATAATCACAACGTCACGAAAACAAACCCTAAGTTACAACCATCAAACAACAAAGGAGCCCCCTCCATGAACACCCGTTCCAAATACCGCACGAAACAGCGCGACATCCTGCTCGAGTATCTTGCGAGCGCGCCCGGCGACCACACGACCGCCGCGGATGTGTGCGCCTACTTCCGGCAGCAGGGCATGCCGATCGGCCAGTCGACCGTCTACCGGCAGCTCGAAAACCTCGTTGCGGAGGGCCTCCTCAACAAATACATCATCGACGCCAACAGCCCGGCCTGCTTCGAGTACGTCGGCGAAGCCGCCCGCGAAGGCGCGGACTCGTGTTTCCACTGCAAATGCGAGCGCTGCGGCGCGCTCATCCATCTTCACTGCGATGAGCTCGCCTCAATCCGCTCACACCTATTCGACGCGCACGGCTTCCGGCTCGACCCTCTCCGCACCGTGCTCTACGGCCTGTGTGAGGACTGCCGTAAGGCAGACCCCACCGCCTGATACAGTTTTCCTGCAAAAGCATCCCGCGCAATAAAAGGCTACTCTGTTTTCCCCGGAACTGTAACTACATACATAATCAACACGGATTCATCTTCATTCACCTGCAAAATGTAAACCGCCTCATCAACCAATCCTTTGTCTGGAAGGCTCTCTTGATGAATGCAAAACCACGTGTCAACCCATGTTTTTCTTTCGTCCTCTCCGAACAATTCGTCCGCTATCGCCATATCCAGTGTTTTTGCTTTCGGCCCTTCTGATTCACTCCACCATCTTTCAGGTCTCCACCCCCCTGCTTCCATCTTGGTTCGTATTTCTTTCCACTCGTCTTTCGTCACCTCTAGGCGTGCTGCAAAAACAGTATTATCATTATCCGGATGCACCTTTATCAGAGTCTCCGGGCGAAAAAATCTGGCATAAAGATTCCACAGGATTTCCTTTTCAACATTGGGAACCAATGCCGGGGTTGAAACAGGAGTTCCCGAAGGAGTAGTCTCTGGCGTCAGATTTTTCTCTCTTTCTTTTGCACAGCTGGCAAGCACACCAATGATCAGTATACTGCACAATACTGCTATAATTATAATCACTTTTCTTCTCATTTTTTTGTCTCCTAGAATTCATGCGCTTTTTAACAGTTTCAATAATCTAGTCCTATTCTTCATACCAAGGACTCTTGCGAACACACCACCGCCATAATACTTAATCCATCCCTTGTTTGTTCTATTACTTCCTGAAAGCAAATATTCTCTAAAAGTGGCGTCATCTTTTGATTCCAATTCCATATACGTACCCGGATAACACACCACCGTGCCATCGCTTGCAATTACACATCCGGTAATCCTGCTCGCGAACAATCTAGCAATGTTGTCTTGGTCATAATGGCCACAATTACACCCTTCGATGAATAAAACCTTTATATCTCTCATTGGAAGATTCTGCACATCATTTAAAACTACCCCGCACGTATAGCCTGGACGACCATGCCCACGTATCACCATCATTGCTGTCGTTCCTGTCAATTCGTTCCATCTTGCTATAAAGACTTTTGAAGAATTAACTACTCGCACATCAATTCCTATGGTTGCAGAGCTCCCATATTTGGCCCGTAACGCTTCCCTTACATCAGATACAACCTTGTAAATATTATCAGCACTTGTGTTTTCTGGATAATCATCATAGTAGAAGTCTTTTGGTGCCCATACTTGTCCGTAAATCATCCTCTGCCCACTTGGGTCTCGATATATCACCGGATTATTCCCGCAGTACACAAACAGGCTCTCCATGTCCTCCTCGGCGCCGTAGAAGAAACTCTCGAGGTCATCGTAGGAAAGGAACCGTTTCACTTGCGGATCATAGTATCTTGTCTCCAGATAGTAGAAGCCGGTCTCGTTGTCGTAGTAATACCCACGATAACGGATGGGGTTTCTTTCTGCAAGGGCCTGATCGCCGGTGATCTCGGTAATAGCGCCCCAGAGGTCGTAAGAATAGGTGCAGAGGGTCTCTCCCGCTGCATTTACAATCCCGACAACATCGCCGAAGATATCGTACCGGTAGTAATACGCCGCTCCGTTCCACTCAAAGCCTACAAGGTTGAACGAGCCGTCATACGTGAAATAGATCGGATCTTCGGAAAGCTCGGCGATCAGGTCATGGCCTTCGTAGATGTATCTCGTTGTTGCCCCATTAACGATCTTCTCCTCACGGAGTCCCTGATAGTCATAAAGGTAAGATGCAGAAGTCTCTCCGTTTCGCACCGTGGCAAGCTTCCCCGCCGCCCAGGCAAAGGACATACCGTTATAGTACTCCGCAGGCTTTCCGAAGGTACCGTAGGTGATAGATCTTCCATCGAAGGAAGTCAGCTCATCGGACCACGCGCTGCTGTAGGAATACCGATGTACGGTTGTCTGTCCGTTCTTTGTTGTCTTTACGGACTGAAGATTTCCATAGGCATCATAGGAGTACTCGTTCACGGTAGTGTCCGAGCTTCCCGCTTTGGTTACGGTGTCCTTCGCCACGTAGCCTCTTGCGTTGAATTTTACGGTATAAGTCTCTTCCCCGATACGGTACTGCAAAGTTCTCGTGTCAGGGTTGGAAGAGAGAATCTCTCCGAGGAAGGTTGTCGGGATCTTCGCTCCGTTCGTACCATCGGTAAGGAGGATAACATCGCCGTAGGCATAGGCATCATCCTTACAACTAACCTTCTGGGTCTTTTGCACGGGATTCTGTCCGCCAAAGGTATAGTCCGCCTGATAGAGCGGATAGTCATACGTGTAGTGAATGGAATAGTCCGCTGCATCGATGGTTACGAACACACCGTAAGCATCGTAGGTATATGCGGCATAGGGGACGCCGTTCTTTGACAAGCCCGTCATAAGGTCCAGGCTGTCGTAGGTCATCTCGTAGAGCGAACCGTTTTGGTACGAAACGAGGTTTCTGTCAGAATCATACCGAAAGATTTCCTGAGCCGCATCGCAGTAATTGATGACACATTCATTTTCCGTTTGCGACACCTGCTTAATACCGGTGTTGTTGATGTAATACCGAAGACCGTTTTCGTTCTCTTCGATGGTATAGATGTTTTCTCCGACGTGAAGGGTTTTCAGTCGATCGTTTTCATACTCGTAGCGGATCCGCTTGGTTGTACCGTCAGTATAGCACACATCCGCTCCTGTTGCACGACCCGGATAATCCGGTTCTCCGTAAAGAAATGTTTTCGTAAATTCATCGGTTGTGACAGCGACGTCCCTGCAAAGAAGGCGGTCATAACAGGTGGTTTCCTCTTCTCCGGCAAGGTACACATAGAACTCGGGGTTCGGGAGCGTGTCGGGTGTGTTCGGATCGGTCCCGGCAAGCCAGAGCTCAAAGGCATCGGGAACGCTGTCTTCATCCGTGTCGACACCGTAGGAGGAGAACCAGGTGTTCTCTTCGATCGCGATGGAGAGCGGTTCCGTCTTAAAGTAGAACCCGAATTCATTTTTCAGGACTGCCGCAAAGTCGGTATAGACGCTCCAGGACGAAGGGACTTCGAAATCCTCGTCCGTGATGTTTTCCTGAAGGAGAGTGAAGGAATTCTCCCCGTTCTTCCGGCCGTACACATCCATGGTTGCGTAGTCGAAGTTGGCATTGGCAAAGAGCATGTTCTTATCGTCCATCCCGTAGAGGGTAAGCCCTGCGGTCTTGTTGCGCTGCCCTTTCCGGACGGATTCCTTTACGGTGCCGTCGGTGGTGTAGGTGCCGGTATAGATTTCGATGGTCTTTGCGAAGGCGCCCTCGTTTACGGTTGTTTTGCTGCCGGTAATGAACAGCTTGTTTGCTGCCCAAACGGGGCCGTTTACGGTAAGATTCGTGCAATAGAGGTTGACGGAACTGTTCAGGGAAACCAGAGCGGCGCCTTCCGCGATGGTCACATCCGAGGCGGAAACCGAGATGTCTCCGGTGGCGACGACCGGTTTGTTAATGGTGATCTTGGAGCCCGACAGGGAAACCGGGCCGGTCACATAGGTCGCCGTGTCGACGGACAGTTGTGATCCGGACAGGGAAAGACGGTCTTTCCGTTCGGTTTCCGCGGGAAGAAGTTCCAGAAGGTTGTTCTTTGCAACCTCTCCGGACACTGCCTCCGACGGAGCGGTCAGTTTCGTTCCGTTCACGGAAATCTGCTCCGCAAACAGAACGGCATTTTCACCGTAGGGACTCGTTCCCTGCTTCTTTCCTCCCTTGCCTGCCTGCGCGATGTTTACGTTCACCAAAAGCGAAACGAACATCGCAGGTACAAGGATCATTGATACTATTTTTCGCATACAGAATACCCCCCATTTTATAGTTATACTTCTGTCCTTTTATCATACGCGCGCTCTCTGCCCGAAGCAATCGGATTTGGATGAACGACACTTTTTTTGGACGAACGACACTCTTTCGGGGGGCGAAGCGATGAAAAAGCGGAAAATGCCAGCCGCCAAAGCAAGAAAAACTGCATTTTCACAAATCAAAAAGCCTCCGTGTACCGGTTCGGGATACACGGAGGTTTCATGTGCATTGTGTGTGTTTACTCCAGCACGATCAGGCTAAGCGACAGCGGCTTGATGTGGGCGGTGACGATACCGTCCGCGAGCTTCGCGCGCTTGTTGACGGAAGGAGCGAAGATCTCGTCGTTGCCGAATTCGCTCCGGGCCTCGGGGTCGCCCGAGATTTCGTACATGGTGCATGACGTAAAGCCCGAGAGCTTGGCGAAAGACTCAGCCTTCGCGGCGGAAGATGCCTTGGCGTCCTTGCCCTTTGCGGGAGCGGCGCCGAAGGGCCATGCGGGCTCGACGACTTCCGCGATGCGGGCCTCCACGGGTGCCGCGGCAACGCCGCTGCCGAAGCCGGTCACGTCGAGGGACAGCGCGTAATCCTCAGCGTCGTTACGGTTGATCACGAAGACCGCCAGACGGCCGGCCTTCTTGTCCCAGGCGCAGGCCGAATCCACGTACGGAACACCGTTCTTGCCCACGTACTGCGACGTATCGTCGATGGCGTAGCCGGGCATGTCGTAGGTCTCGCTCTCAACAGCCGTGCGCATGGACGTGCCCTTGGCGTAGGTGAGCATTTGCATAAAGGCGTAGTGCGACGCCGAGCGCCATACGTTGTCGTGGTTCGAGGCGCACAGAGCGCCGAGGCCGCCGGTCATGCAGCCGATCTTGACGCGGTCCGCGTGACGAAGGAGCGCCAGCTGGATCGACGCCATGGAGAGCATTTGCGTCAGGTCGCCGCCCGGGAAACGACGGTCGGGCATCTTGTCCGGGTCGTGGAAGAGGTACGGGCGGTCCGGGTTGAAGCGGTAGTGGGAGCGCGCCATGTTGTAGCGGCCCCAGCCCGGGTGAAGCGGCGAATTCGGCCGCTGCATGCCGCCGTATTCGTCGAAGGAAATCATCATCTGCTTCGGCGAACGGTGCTTCGACTGTACGTAGTCGCACATTGCCGTCAGGGTGTTGATAAAATCTTCATAGTACAGGGCGCCGCCGAGCAGAGCCTTCGTGTCTCCGGGAGGCGCGCTGTGATAATGGTGAACGGAAAGGTAGTCGACGGTGTCGTAGCAGACGTCCAAAGCCGCCTCGTCCCAATCCGGAAAATGCTCCATAAACGGCGCGGAGGATCCGCACACGCCGGTCTTGATGGACGCGTCGATCCACTTCATCGCCTTCGAGGTCTCGTTGACCATGACGCCGTAGGCGCGAGGGTCCTTATCCCAGGAGCCGAGCTGCCAGGGGCCGTCCATCTCGTTGCCGAGATACCACGTCTTCACGCCGTAAGGCTTCTCGTGACCGTTCTTGATGCGAAGGTCCGACCAGTAGGTGCCGCCCGGGAAGTTGGTGTACTCCACGCAGTCCATGGCGTCCTGCATGCGGCCGGTGCCCATGTTGACGGTGTAGAGCGATTTCGCGCCGATCTTCTCCGCCCACTGCAGATACTCATCGTGGCCGACGTCATTGGGGATCACCTGATACCACGCAGGATCCAGGTGCACCTTGCGCTCCGACTTCGGGCCGATGGAATCCTTCCACTGCCATGCCGAAACGAAGTTGCCGCCGGGAAGGCGCACCGCTGGAAGCCCCGTCGCCTTCAGGGCGTTTATCACATCCGTGCGGAAGCCCTGCGCGTCCGCCGTCGGATGCTTCGGATTATACATCGTGCCGTTCACCATCGTGCCGATGGGCTCGAGAAATGCCGAGAACAGCTCGTCGGAAATCTCGCCGATCGCAAAGGACGGATGCACCGTAATTTTAGCCTTCTTTGCCATAGAAAAATACCCCTCCTGCTTCTCCTATTTTTCCGGCTCCGCCTGGGGCTCGCCGGTGGAAATCTTTTTGATCCATTTTTCGCTCTTTAAGCGGAAGTAGCACCAGATTGCCTTCACGATCTGGTCGGACTTAAGGAAAATGTAAACCCAGAATGCGTCAAGCTTCAAGACAAATCCCGCGAGGCAGCCCAGTGGGAGCGCGATGGCCCACAAAAACACGTTGTCCATGAGCATCAACATCTTCGTGTCGCCGCCGCCGCGGAGCACGCCCTTGGTCATGATGCTGTTCGTCGCCTGGAAGATCAGGATGACGCTGATGGCGATCATCAGCTGCTGCGCCAGATTCTTCGTGTAGCTGCCCACATCGTAGCCGTTGATGACGGGCGTCTTGATGATGAGGACGATGATTGCCGCCAAAAGGCCGAGGCCGAGACCGAGGCCGAAGAACATCCAGCCCTGCTTCATGGTCTTCCTGCGGTCGCCCTGACCGAGGGTCTGGCCGGTCACGATGGCGCCCGCCTGGCACACGCCCTGGATGCCCACCGTGCTCATCTGCTGCGTCACGGCGGTGATGGCATTTGCCGACGTAAACTCCTGGCCGAGGCGGCCGATGACCATCATGACGGAGTTGTTGCCCAGAGCCAGGATGCCGTCGCTGATCAGCACGGGAATGCTGATGCGGATGTATTCTTTGATGAGAGACCCGGTCTTCATGAAGAGGTTCTTCACGCGGAAGCGGATGCGCTTGTCCACCACCAGGAGGTAGCCGACGATCATCACCGCCTCGAAGATACGGGCGATCAGCGTGCCGAGGGCCGCGCCCTCAACCTCCATGCGGGGCGCTCCGAAATGACCGAAGATAAATGCATAATTTGCAACGAGGTTGACGAACAAAGCGCCAATGGAAACCAAAAGCGGCAGAAGCGCCTGGCCGACGCTGCGCAGCACGATGGTAACCGTGAGGGACGTGCCCAGGAAGAAGTATGTGATCACCGAGTACCGCAGATAATCCGCGCCCCGGGCGAGCACGTTGGCGATGGCGATCTCCTCCTCCGGCGTCGACGCGGTCTTCGCGTACATTTTCATAATGGTCTCGGGCATCACAAACGTCGCGATTGCGAACAGAGATGCCAGCAGAAGCGTCAGGCGGAGCATCAGGCACACGGTCTGCTTGAGAGCCGTGGTGGCCTTGCCTCCCTCGTCGTCGCCCTTCTGCTTCATGCCCCAGTAGCGGGACACCAAAACCGATGCGCCCATGCCCAGGCCCATGCAGAAAATGTGGTATATGCCGATGAAGGTGTTGGCCTGAGACACCGCCGTCAGCGACTGCTCGCTGATGGCCTCGGCCGCCTTCTCCCCGAGGGTGGGGATGTACGCTTTACCGATGCTGCCCACCATGATCGTGTCGAGCATGTTCACGCCGACCGCAACAAGGCTCTGCAGCGCAATGGGCAGAGCCAGAATGATCACTTTCTTGTAAAATGCCGGATCTTTTTGAAACAGTTTCATGTATTTGAAACCTAACCGACGCCTCCTCATCCGCACACGCGCGTGCGCCTGCGGGAGCGTCGCCCCCTTTCTCCTCGCATTCCTGTCCATTGTACAGGAACTTCGCCGCGGAATCGATGGATTTCTCCATAAAATCCCGCAAAAAACCCCATAAAATGCAACTGGAACCCGCAGCACGGGTTCCGGTCACTCTTATATACACGCAGAGGATGTCAGCACAGTCAATAAACCGCCTCGCGGCACCCCACGCGACGATTATGCCCCAACTTTCCGCAAAAGCAAATGCACCATTCTACTCTTTCCGCGCGGAAAATGATGTCATATCTTATCCTTCGGCTTCGAATCGATGGCTGGTTTCTGTACATGATGTTATAATTTATCCCGAACATTCTCCCCGAAAGGAGGGGTCCCATGGGAACCGACAACTCCGGAAAAACCGGCCGGATCAGAAAAATACTCCGCAGCAGCGCGGCGCCGTGCGTGCTTGCGGTCTTTTTGTCGATCCTTCTGCACGCGGTGTCGCTGCCCGTTGCCACGGTGCAAAACAGCGCGCGGGCCGAATATCGGACCGAGGACGGTCTGCCGTATCTGAGCGAGATGGACTCCTACCTGTACTGCCGGCTCACGGAGGAGCTGGCGGAGGATGGATTTTCCGCGTACACGCTGCGGCATGACCGCGGTGAGGACCCGTACATCTCGGCAAATGCAACCGGCGAAGAGGGCGATGTGGTCATGGGCCTTCCGATCCTCGGCGCCACCATATACAAGCTTCTCTCCTGGATCCCGGGCGTCACGCCCTACGGGGTCATTTTCTGGCTTGCGCCCTTCATCACATCCCTGACAGCAATTCCCGCATATATCTTCGTGAAGCGCCGCACCAACCGCCTCGGCGGCCTTGTGGCGGGCCTGCTGGTGGCCGTCGCGGCGCCCTTCGCCGCCCACACCCACGCCGGCTTCTATGACACCGACCTCGGGTTGTCGCTGCTGCCGTGCACGTTTCTTCTGCTGTTTGCGGAATGCCTGCTCGCGCGGGATCTCCGCCGCCAGATCCTCACCGGTCTCGGCAGCGGTCTTGCCCTCTGCGCCCTCGGCACCTTCTGGCGCGCGTACTACGCGTACTTCTGCGTCGGCGCTGCGGCTGCATTTTGCGCGGTCTTCGCCTGCGGCGTCGCCTGGCTTGCGCAGCGTCTGCGGAAGTCCGAAACGAGAACACAGATTACGCTGATTCCCGCTCTGCGGGGCCTCGGCATCGGCCTTCTTGCGCAGCTTCTTCTCAGTCTGATCATACGCGGGCGCGAGCTCTTCACGGACCTTTCCGGCATCCTGAGCGAAGCCGGCGGGTCGCTTGGGCACGGCGACCGCGTCTTCCCGAACGCCGCCCGGTTCGTCGGCGAACTGCAGCCGACTCCTCTGCTCTCCGGGGAGTACAGCTCGGGCACCCTCGGGCGCATCCTTGACGGCTTTGCCGCATACACGGACGGCATCGTCAACGCCCTCGGCGGCTGGACGGTGATCTTCTTCGCCACGGTTGTCATCGGCCTGCTCGTCGGCAGGAGCCTGCGCGCCGCCTTTGCGCCCGCGGACAAGGACAACGCCCCTTCCGCGGAAAATCCAACCGGCCTCATCCTGACGACCGCCTTCCTCTTCGTGTGGCTGTTCTGCGGTCTCGTCATCATGAGCACCGGCTCGCGCTTCCTGACCATCCCCGTGCTGCCCATCGGTCTCTTCTGCGGCCTGGGCGCAGGCCGCCTTTCCGCGCGGCTTTCGCAGGGCGGGGACAGCGCCGGAAAGGACCCCTTCCGCAACATCCTTTACATCGCCATGATCACCGTTTCAGTCATCACCTGTGCCTTCGCGGTGCGTCCGGAATTCGGAACTCCGGCGGCTTCCATCGCCGCTGCCGCAGCGCTGTTCATCGGTCTGCTTCTGTGGAGCTTCCGGCGGGCTGCCGTCCTCAATCTGTTTGCATTTTCCCTGGTGCTGTCGCCCTGCATGGCCGCCTTCGGCTACGCGTACTGCGCCGTGCCGGACGGCTCCGACACGCTGGCGGAGATGTGCGAGTGCATCCGCGAAAACACCGATGAAGACGCCGTCATCGCATCCTGGTGGGACTACGGCTACTTCTACGAATATGCCGCGCAGCGCCTGACCTTAGGCGACGGCGGCAACTTTAACAGCGAGTGGAACTACTGGCTCGGGCAGGCGCTGATGAGCAACGACGAAGCGCAGGCGAAGGGGATTTTCCGGATGCTGGCCACAGGCGGACTTGACGCCACGCACCTGCTGCGCGACGCCTACGGCCCGGCGGGCGAAGCCGGCAAACCGGCCGATCCCGAGCTGACGTTACCGGACCGGCTGGACCATCCCTACGGCTACGCGACAACCGTTCTTAAGCAGATCGCCGCGCTCTCCCGGGAGGAGGCGCGAGTGCTGCTGAGCGACGGCTACGGCCTCTCCGCGGACTTGTGCGACCGCGTCCTCGCGCTCACGCACCCCGAAAATTCCCGGCCGATCTACCTGGTCCTCTCGGACGATATGCTCCGCAAGCTCGGCGCCATCGCGACCTACGGGCTTTGGGAATTCAGCGGCGACCCCACGCTGCCCGGCATCTGGAAAAACATGACTGCGACAGCCATTGCACCCGGCTCGATCGTCACGATCCCGCTGGACGATTCGGATTACACGATCCGCGTCACCCGCGACGCAGACGGACATCTTTCGGCAGAATTTTTAAACGGCGCAGGCCGCGTTCTCTCCGCGGAGCTTCGCGTCATAGCGGACGATTCCGAGGATCAAGGTAACGCCGGGAGATCCACCGACACCTGTTCTTCAGACCCGGCAATTCCGGAATTCCGGACCCTGACCGCGGCGTACACCGTTTTCCTTCGCGAGGACAGCCCGTCCGTGTACCGCTGCCTCGTGTGCAGCTCAAGCGCCACAGAAAGCGTGCTGATCCGCGGCTTTATGACCCGCGGTGAGAATCTCTTCTACCGCAGCACCGTTGAGCTTCCGGGCTCGGACGAAACCACCGAATGGCACGAAGTTTCCGTGTGGAATTTAGGGAGGTAATCCATGAAAAAAGCAGCCGGCATCATCCATGTCACAATCCTGTTCCTGACACTGATCGGGTTAACTTACTACGTCCGCTCGAAAACGGTCGGCGACGACATTTTCGGGGATTTCGACTTTGTCGCGATGCAGATGGTCCTTTACTGCCTTGGCGGCGAATCCCTGCTTTTTGAGAGCATCCGCTGCCTTGTTGTCTTCCGCAACGCCGGTTTCGGCCGGCGGTTGTTACTGCTTTTCACCGCAGTCTGGGGCCTTGCCGCCATCGTCCTGAGTCTGGATTTCATCTTCAGGGGACACTTCTCTCACAACCACTTTGCCACCGCTGAGATCGCCCTGGTCATCCTCGGCTGGACAAGCATCCTGGGGGCCTCCGTTCTGACCGCTATACTGCAAAAAAAGCGCAAATGACAGGCTCGCCCCCTTCCCGGAACTCTTTCTTGCAATCCCCTTAATTATATAGTATACTGAATTGGTATGTGACAAAATCGCCGATGGGGCGGCGTTTTTGCGTACAGGCAAGGAATAACAGGACAGGATAGGACGAAAAATGGCGGACTGGAACGAACAGATAAAAAAGCGCAGAACATTTGCGATCATCTCCCACCCGGATGCCGGTAAGACGACGCTCACGGAGAAGTTTTTGCTCTACGGCGGCGCCATCAACCTGGCGGGCTCGGTGAAGGGCCGCAAGGCGGCTCGGCACGCGGTGTCGGACTGGATGGAGATCGAGAAGGAACGAGGCATCAGTGTGACCTCGTCCGTTTTGCAGTTTAACTATGACAACTATTGCATCAACATATTGGACACGCCGGGACACGAGGATTTCTCGGAGGATACGTACCGCACGCTGATGGCGGCGGACTCCGCCGTGATGGTCATCGACGCCAGCAAGGGTGTGGAGCGCCAGACGATCAAGCTCTTCAAGGTTTGCGTCATGCGCCACATCCCGATCTTTACATTCATCAACAAGATGGACCGTGAGGCAAATGACCCCTACGAGCTCATGAGCGACATTGAAAATGTCTTAGGCATCGCCACGTGCCCGATCAACTGGCCCATCGGCTCCGGCAAGGGCTTCAAGGGCGTGTACGACCGCGAGACCCGCGAGGTGGCGCTCTTCACGGCTGCGATGAACGGCCAGAAGGAAGTGGCCACCGAGTATATGAACGTGGACGACCCGGCCCTTCGCGAGCGCATCGGCTTCGATTTCCACGATAAACTTCTGGAGGACGTGGAGCTTTTAGACGGCGCCAACGCCGAATTCGACCAGGCGCTTGTGAACGCCGGCGAACTCTCGCCCGTATTTTTCGGTTCCGCTCTCACCAACTTCGGTGTGGAGACCTTCTTAAAGCATTTCCTCAAGATGACATCATCGCCGCTGCCGCGCAAGTCGGACAAGGGCGTTGTGGATCCGTTCAGCGAGGATTTTTCGGGCTTTGTCTTCAAGATTCAGGCAAATATGAACAAGGCGCACCGCGACCGCATCGCATTCCTGCGCATAACCTCCGGCCGGTATACTCCCGGCATGGAGGTCAACCACGTACAGGGCGGCCGCAAGGTTAAGCTCGCCCAGTCCACACAGATGATGGCGGACGAGCGCCACATCGTGGAGGAGGCGTACGCCGGCGACATCATCGGTCTGTTTGACCCCGGCATCTTCGCCATCGGCGACACGCTGACCACATCGCCGGAGAAGTATCGGTTCGAGGGAATCCCGACGTTTGCGCCGGAGCATTTTGCGCGGGTTCGCCAGGTCGACACCATGAAGCGCAAGCAGTTTATGAAGGGCGTCACGCAGATTGCGCAGGAGGGCGCCATCCAGATCTTCCAGGAGTTCAACACGGGCATGGAGGAGATCATCGTGGGCGTGGTGGGCACGCTGCAGTTCGATGTCCTCATGTTCCGCTTAAAGAGTGAATACAACGTCGAGATCAAGCTCGACCCGCTGCCGTACGAGCACATCCGCTGGGTGGAAAATCCCGACGAATGCCCGGTCGAGAAGATTGTCGGCACAAGCGATATGAAGCGCATCAAGGACCTCCACGACAACCCGCTTCTTCTGTTCATCAACGCGTGGTCGGTAGGCATGGTCTTAGAGCGCAACAAGGGTCTCAAACTCGCGGAGTTCAAGGTAGAGTAAGTGCAGCGCGGCATCGGGGGAGTCCGCGTGTGTAGCAAAGCGTATATTTCGAAGATTTAGGATTTCAGGGAAAATGAAGAAACGTTCACGCAAAAAAACGAACGCCGACACCGGTTCCAAGCTGTACCGGAAACGTCTGGCGAAACCGGCCCGCCTCGCGGGCTTCGACGAAGCTGACGCCGGAGCCGAGGAGGCTTTTGAGGGCGTGCTGGAGCCTCGCGGCGTCCTGACGGAGGGCGAACCGACCGTCATCGGCACCGACGAAGCCGCTCTCGACGCAGGCATGTCCTGCCCGGTGGCAACGCCGCCGAAGACCGGCTCAACCAAAAAGACCGTTCTGTGGATCATCCTTTCCTTCGGCATCGCCGTCCTCAGCATCTGGGCGGTCGTGTCGCAGAACAAGCATTTTTCATTCCGCTTTTTCATGCAGCGTCTCGCCGACTCCAACAAGGGGTGGCTGGCATGCGCCGTGGTGGCAATGCTCGGCTTTATCTTCTTTGAGGCGCTGGCGTTCCGCACCATTTTGCGGGGCTTGGGGTATCGCCGCAGTCTGTTCGCAAACTATACCTACGCCGCAACGGACATCTATTTCTCGGCGATTACGCCCTCGGCCACCGGCGGCCAGCCCGCCTCCGCCTACATCATGATGCACTCCGGCGGCATTTCCGGCAGCGTCACCACCGTAACGATCCTCGTGTGCCTCGCGTTGTACGCGCTCTCGATCATCGTCCTCGGCGTCTTCTGCTTCGCGTTCCGCCCGGGTGTATATCTGTTGTTCAGCATCCCCGCACGCATAATGATCATCATCGGCGTCGCCGTTCAGTTCGGCCTCGCCTTCATGTTCGTACTCCTGATCCAGCGCGGTCAGCTTTTATGTAAGATTGCGGTCAAGCTCCTCCCGCTCGCGGCGAAGCTCCATCTCGTCCGCAATCCGGAGCGGCGCGCCGCCCGCCTTCAGGAGTCCCTCAACAACTACCGCCTCTGCGCGGAAATGACGGCCGGCAAGAAGGGCATGCTCCTCAAGGCGCTCCTCTTCAACGTTCTGCAGCGCGCCTCGCAGATCTCCGTCACGGCCTTCGCCTATCTCGCGATGGGCGGAAAATGCCGCAACGCCGTCGACATCTTCGCCATCCAGAGCTACACCATCCTGGGCGCAGCCTACGTCCCGATCCCGGGCGGCATGGGCGTCATGGACATGATGCTCTCCGACGGCCTCACCGGCTACGTCGACCCCTCCAGCGACTTCGTCGCAACGGAGCTCACGCTTTTGAGCCGGTCGATCTCATTTTACGCATGCATCATTCTGTGCGGCATCACCGTGCTGCTGATCTACCTGGTGCAGAAGATGCGCGGCAAGAAAGTACGATAATTTCCGATAGTTTTCGATCGTTCTCGATATATGCGCAGACAAGTAAATACAGTGAAGCAGTGTCAAGGAACAACGTGACCCACTCTCGTCTTCAACACGAAAGGAGCCCCGCATGAACACAAAACGTTTGCTTGCCACTCTGTTTACTATTGTCCTGCTGGCCGTGATGCTCACGGCGTGCAGCGGATCCGGCGACAGTGCCGAGCCCACGCCGACTTCCACGCCCAGACCCACCGCCACACTGACTCCCACAGAGATTCCGAAGAGTCCGGAGCAGGAGGATTTCGAGACCATTACGCGCCTCTTCGAATCCGCAGACAATACCATTGCAGGCACCAAGGATTCTGCAGGTGCCCTTCCGGCCGGCACTCGCTTCACAATCCGCTTTGAGGACGACCATCTTGCTACAGGCTTCGAGACCACCGACGCAGGCTTCCAACGCCGCATCTGGCAGAGTTGGATCCAAAGCGCAGGCCTTTCCCGCGCCAACCACCCGCTACAGTCCGAACTTTATCAGACCTCCTGCAAATATGGTTCCATCATCGGCGTCCTGGATGACAGCGGCAAGATCAACTGGACCGCGGGCAACCTTTCCGAGGAAATGTTTGCAAAGCTTAGTGCCTTTGGCGTGGAGAAAGATGCGGAATACCTTCATCGTGTTGAATTGCTTAATGACATCAAGGGTGTCTGGTCCGGCACATACAATATGACCATGGAAATCCTTGTGGACAATTTCATGGAGGCAAATGACGAGTTGGGCCGCGACTATTACCTCCGCCTCAGCAACTTCTTGAAGCAATACGGTTTCTCCGGCAGTTTCAAGTTTTCTGCCCGCTGCTCCTTCTTAAACGAAAAAGAGCTTCTCTTCTCCATGAATGCTGATATGTCGAGTTTCTTTGATTCACTCCACAAAGCAGCTTCCAACAAAAGTAGCATGACCCAAATGGTCTGTGTCCTGACAATGGCCGACGAGCGCTCTGTGAATGCCTATCTTCGTCAGGAAAACACCGACATCATGTCCTTCGGTAATCGGCTCATCCGCACTTTGGAAGGCGCCTACAATGAAGCATTCGCCGGCCTTGAAGAAGAGTACTGCCCTTACACCAGCAACGGCACCGTCCTCGACTTCGAGGGCACCAAGACCCGCGACCGCATCTCCTACAACCGCGACCGCGACACCATGACCTATTACATTGATAAGCTGGAGATGACAATGAAGAGGGAATGATCTCTTTGGTGTTTCCCTGAAATCATGACCACCAGCTGAGCTGGTGGTTTCCTCTGCGGCTATAAGCCGCTGTTCCCTGTTTGCCTCTATAGAGGCTCTGAAGAATCGCCAACCGCACTGCGGTCACGGGCTGGCTCTAAAGAGCCTCTTTTAATTGCCCTTTATTACCGGCTCACCCGTGAACGGGTCGATGTACTCTTTCAACGTCATCTGATCATACTCCTCATCTTCTTTCAGTTGATTTCGTACGTATTCTGCTATCTTTGCAGCATTCTTCCCTACGGTGTCCACATAATACCCTCGACACCAAAAGTGGCGATTTCCATACTTATACTTCAGGTTTGCATGCCGTTCAAAGATCATCAGCGAACTTTTCCCCTTCAGATATCCCATAACCTCGGATACACTGTACTTTGGCGGAATCCTTACAAACATGTGCACACGGTCCGGGCATGCCTCGGCTTCGATTATCTCGACTCCCTTTCGCTTGCACAGTTCACTCAAGATTCTCCCGACATCCGCTTTAATCTTTTATATATACTTTTCCGGCGATACTTTGGCGCAAATACAATATGGTACTTACATTCCCATGTTATATGTGCTAAACTGTTCATGTCCATTTGGGCAAAACCTCCTCCGGTTATTATTGTGCGGTTGGCGAACCAGCACTATTATCCTCAGGAGGTTTTTTCCTTGAAGCTGAAGCTCACTGGGAACACACCTACATAGCAGGTGGTTTATTTGTACCTTCGATACAAAGAAACTCCGATCTGCTATCACACAGATTGGAGTTTTTTAATCACATCTACTATTCTTTCGCTTGCATGTCCATCCCCGTAAGGATTAACCGCCTTTGCCATCGCAGCATAAGCATCTGTGTTGTTCAATAACAACCTTGCTTCGCGTACAATGTCTTCTTCCTCTACACCGACAACCTTAACAGTTCCGGCCTCCACAGCCTCCGGTCTCTCTGTCTCTGTGCGAAGCACCAATACCGGCTTTCCGAAGTGCGGGGCCTCCTCCTGCAATCCACCGGAATCCGTCATAACCAGGTAACTGCGCGCCAGCAGGTTGTGCATATCGAGAACATCTATCGGATTGATCAGCATAACATTATCAATACCGGACAATTCAGCGAAGACAACATCTCTCACCGCAGGATTAAGGTGAACCGGATATACAAAAACATCGTCGGTATACTCTTCCGCCAGTCTTCGAATCGCACAACAAATGTTCGCCAACGGTGCTCCGAGGTTTTCTCTTCGATGCGCCGTGATCGTAACAACCCTGTGCGCACCGAAATCCAACGCTGCAAGTTCGTTACAGGAAAATGCATACTCCTCTTTCACGGTATGCTGAAATGCATCAATTACTGTATTTCCCGTGACATATACATTGTTTCGGATTCCCTCTTCCAACAGATTGATCCGATTCGTCTCCGTCGGAGCAAAGAAAAATGAACTAATCCGATCTGTCAGCCGCCTGTTCATCTCTTCCGGATACGGCGAGTAAATATTTCCGGTGCGGAGCCCTGCCTCAACATGTCCTACCGAAATCTGCTGATAAAAAGTCGCAAGGGCAGCCGCATAAGAAGTCGTTGTGTCTCCATGAACCAGAACAATATCCGGCCGCTCTGTCTTCAGTATTGGCTCAAGTCCTTCCAAAACCGATGTGGTAATTGTTGTCAGCGACTGACGATCTTTCATGATTTCAAGATTATAATCTTCCTTGACACCAAAAGAAGCCATCACCTGCGCCAACATCTCTTTATGCTGACCGGTAAGGCAGACCTTGCATTCAATACTCTTTTCTTCCCTTAGCTTCAGAACCAGAGGACACATCTTGATCGCCTCAGGTCTGGTGCCAAATACTACCAGTACTTTCATATAAGCCCTCAACTACATCTTCCAACCTAACAAGTAAATGTCCCTGCATAAGATCTTCCAGATTATTGCCTTCGTTTGCTAGCAACACTGTTGACAACCATATTATAGTGTTTAGTCCAGCCTTGCTATTCTAACGGTTCTTGTATGCTCTGCCTTCCATCAATCTCCCTTTATATTGTTCCCATACTTCTCAACAGTAAAACGTTGTTCCGTCTCTTTCATTGAAGCAATTATCGGAAATTTCCTGGCCAGCTTGAAATAAAGCCTTTTGCTAACAGAAGCATTTTCGAAGGTTTTCTTTAGGTTTTTTCTTTTTTCTTCTACAACCGAAACATTACAAGGCAGCTCTCTGTCCCAAAAAGCATTGGTTTTATTAACTTCATGTACTAACCCGCATTCTCTTAGGAATCGGCTGTAGGTCTCGTAAAGTTTAGGATACCCTTTATTAAACTCATCAAAACTTACTAAATCATAAACCTCTTTTGTACAATAATAATCATCCTTCGCCTTTATCGTCGGGATATGATAGAACTCTGCCATTTCTCTTGTTCTGCTGTCTATAGGAAGAATAACCGAAGGAATCCCGCTTAGTATTGACATTATCGTACCGTGGATTCTCGAGCCAATCGAAAAATTATACTTTTTTTCCCTCAGAAAAGCTCTCCATTCCGGCATGTCATAAAAGCACTTGATTCTTCCGTTCAAATACAAAGAGACTGCTCCAATTCCATATCTGGAAATGCTATTTGCTAAATATCTATTAGGATTATAGGCATGTAGGTCATATAATAGATTCAAATAGGCATCCTGATCTATGTAAACGGACTCCTTGTATTCGTTCAAAAGTGAGACAAATGGAGCATTTCCATTAAAAACCGGCAAAAGCGGTTCATCTTTCTTTACTATCTCTAACTTTTCTCCGTTTTGAAACAAAGACGGACACCCGGTCACAACTGCCGAATTTCTAGCAACTTTGTCCAAATATTCTTTGGTGAAATATCCTCTGCAAGAGATTTCTCCTCCGGTCATATAAATGCTATCCATAAAGCCGGCAACACTTTTGGCAGTATCTTTTACCAACTGATCAATCTCATCATAAGAATTCGCCTGTGCACCTATCGATATAACATAAACCGGTATTTTACTATGCCTGAAAATCGAAGCAACCGTATCAATCAGTTCCAAATAATTTCTGCTTAACATGTTGGCCGCAGAATAAACAATCTTATCATACTTCGAATTAATCTCTTCCCAGGTTTCATTAGGATCCAAAAAATACAATTCGTTCTCTGGCGTGCTTAGTACTGATATGATACCCTGTATCCATACTTTGTTTCCGACATTAATAGTATTGGCTTGATAACTATCCACCAATTCATCGTAAACCTTCTGATAATCCAATCTTCGAAACACATCATACGGACCACCGTTTTTCAGCTCTCCCCATATCAGTATTCTCATGATTTCTTTTCCTGCCCTATCTCCTTAAAGCCTTCCAATCGAATATCATTCCACCACTCCCTTTTCCAAACGATTCTGTCTGGTGGATTTGTCACGTCAAAGTAGACAAACGTGGTTTGATCTAAACTTTCTGAGTATCGATTAACTCCATCAAGCAAATGCATGTTCATCCTAAAGCAATAGGTCCCTTCTGCAAGCATTGACAGGTCTAATTCAAAACATGTCTCGTTCTCTCCTACATGGTACTCTGCTAACTTCACCGTTCCAAATCCTATCGTTGTTTGTCCCTGAGAATATAACTGCATTGCCATATGAATATCGTTTTGGTAGTTTCTCAGTTCATATTTTACTCGCACAACCAACTTTTCGGTCGAATCATAAATTGGAGTGGACTTTCCAACCATATCCAAGCTTACGATTTGTGCGTTTTTTCCCAGCATCACGTTCTTTGCAGGCCACTGCAGTTCATCCTTGTTGAAAAAGGTCTTCCGGACCTGACTTGCCGAATCCAGATATACCGAAATCGCTTCTTCAACATCACCATCAAAAACAACCTTCCCCTTGTCCAACACAATACATCGTGTGCACAAATTTCTGATAGTTGCCATATTATGACTGACATACAACACAGTTTTTCCGCCGGCCGCTTCATCGCCCATTTTACCTAGGCACTTTTTTTGAAACTTCATATCACCGACCGCCAGTATCTCATCCATGATCATTATTTCAGCATCCAAATGAGAGGCCACAGCAAATGCCAACTTAACGTACATGCCCGAGGAATATCGTTTCACCGGAGTGTCAATAAACTGGCGACACTCAGAAAAGTCGATGATAGATTCTATCTTCGCGTCTACCTCTTTTCTGGTCATTCCAAGGATAGCGCCATTCATATAGATATTTTCACGACCAGTGAGTTCACCGTGAAAACCAGTTCCAACCTCCAGCATGGATGCAATTCTTCCATTGATCCAAACATCACCTTCCGTTGGCGCAGTTACTCTCGACAAAATCTTAAGCAACGTGGACTTACCGGCTCCATTACTGCCAATGATTCCTACTGCTTCTCCTTTTTTTATCTCAAGGTTAATACCGTCAAGCGCCCAAAATCTCTCGCCATAATGTTCCACACTTTGATCTATCTTCGTGTTGGGATCTTCCTTCCCTCGAACACGAGCCCACCACGACTGAAGCTCGGCATTCAGGGTTTGTCCTCCAATCGCTCCGAGTCGATATTGTTTGCGCAGGTTTTCAATTTTTATTGCTACCTCTGACATAATCACACCGTATCCATAAAAGTCTTTTCAATCTTGCTAAACAGCACTACCCCGAGCATTAGGACAACAATCGTTGTAATCCAACTGATTCCCCAATAACCCCATGCGTTCGTAGGAATTCCCAACATGACACTTCGGAAGCATTCGATGATCGGTGCCATCGGGTTGAGCATATACACTGTCATCAGTTTCCGCGGAACGATGTCCGTTGAATATACAACAGGTGTTGCATACATCCACAAGTGAACGCCAAAACCAACCAATATTGCCAGATCTCGGTATTTTGTTGTCATCGCAGCGATAATGATTCCGAAACCCAATCCTAAAAGCCCTGCTTGAATCACTAGAACCGGAACAAGTAATAGCGACATTCCAAGGCCGAAACTATATCCGCTTATACAGTAAATAAGCATTGCAACAATCAACATTCCAAGTTGAATAACAAAATCCAACAGACCTGTCAAGACAGAAGAAATGGGCATGACTAGTCGTGGAAAATATACTTTTCCCAAAATTGCTGCATTAGCGGTAAACGTATTCGAGGTCTGCGTAAGGCTCGTCGCAAAAAAAGCCCACAGTGCATTACTACATAGATAAAACGCCAGATGCGGAACGCCACTAGAAGACAACCCAGCTAGTTTTCCAAACACAAATGCATATAAAAGAACTGTAAGCAATGGATTGAGAATAAGCCATAACGGTCCGAGTATGGTTTGTTTATATCGTATTGTATAGTTTCTTTTGAAAAAAAGCCAAACCAAATCTCCATATCGAAACAATTCTTTTAGATTGATATCAAACCATCCGGTTTTGGCTTTTATATGGGTTGTATAGTATTCCATCATTTTTTTATCACTCTTTTTAGCTTTTGTTTGACCTGCCTTATTTTACGCTTCAACTTGCGCTTAAAAAGACATCGACGATACCCTTTGTTTACCGTGACAAGCAGTTCGTAAGTCTCATCATAGTGCGCTTGTCCTCTCTCCAGCATATGATCAAAAAACTCATTAACTAAATTATTTCTTACCGCGATACTATATAGCCCCAGAAAATTCTTCAACAGTACCTTATATGTTTGCTCATTGACTGAATCCAATCTGGTTTGCGTCAAGGCTTTCGAATGACGTCGATAGAAATACAGATCATCAGAAAGATGTATTATTTTTCCAACCAGCATCACCCTTATCCAGTAGTCATAGTCTTCAGCAAGAAACATATTATCATCATACAGTCCAACTTTTTGGGCCACTGAAGCCGTATACAAAAAGCACGCGCCCCAAACGTTCTCGAGAAGTCCATACTTAGAATCTCTGAATTCAACCTGCCGGATCACCTCACCTTTATCATCAATGTCTGAGAGGTTGGAATACACCATAACTGCACCATCGTTATTCTCCAATGCATTAACCATGGTTTCGATTGCCTCTGGCTTATACATATTGTCATCAGATGTCCATGTATGGTACCCTCCGGTTGCTTTTTCAAAACCAATATTTAGCGATCTTGGTATCTTAAGATTACGTTCATTTGATATTATACAAATACGTGAATCATTCTTTGCAAAAGATTCACATATTGAAAGTGTATCATCAGTAGAACAATCATTAACAATGATTAGTTCCCAATTCTCATATGTCTGTGTCAGAACGCTCTTAATCGACTGAGCTATGAAATCCGCGCCATTATATGTCGGAAGGACTATAGATACTTTTTTGTTTACCATCACTTTTTATTTCTCATCAACTCGATCACATTTGTAAAACTCTGCAACAACGATTCTCCTACTGTTTTTAACAGCAATGTTGAAGTTGACTGTATCCTCCCTTCAAAGAATAGTATTCCTGGCAATATCGTTTTTCATCGAAAAAAAACAATAGTGCACTTCACGTATAAGCAAAGAGTGTTCTTGTTGTTTTTGCCAAAATCACTGTTTGCTGCCAGGCTGTATCATGTTTTTCAAAGTATATCTCAACCCTTTTTCATGAAGACTGTCCTTTACATTAAGTACCTTTACTGCCGCCCTAACAGTTTTTCTTCCACTGAGCCTCATGGCATCAGCTCTTTTAGACACTCCGATATGATGATGTTGTACTAATGTTTCCATCATTCTACGCTCTTCATCCGAGATCGTTGGCAGGAAATCCTTTCCGATACTGTCGAAGATTCTTCCCCATGTGCCTTCGTAATCATACTGCATAAGCGTATCTATATACTTTCGTGCCTCCATGCCCATCTGTTTTCTTTTCTCGGCATTCTGCATCAATTCAATAATAACTCTTGCAGCACCACTAATATTCTCTTGTGCGACGCTTACTATTCCGGGGTTGTCATGCGTAACTGTCAAGTGCGGAAGTTCATACATAACAATCGGCAATCCTGATGCCATGCTCTCCTGCAAAGTCATCGGATACCCCTCGAATTCTGATGTCATAAGAAATACCGAAGCCTCTTGATAAAATGGCTTTACATTGCTTTGATAACCATGAACAATTGCTTGTGCCGATAGTTTCTTATCTTTGATTGCTTTTCTGAATTGCTTCTCATATTTCTTATTCCAACCGGCTCCTACAATATGTAGTTTAGCATCGGGAACAGATTTTAGAACTTCCTTTAAGATTTCAAGTGCATCAAAGGGTCTTTTCTCTGGAGCAATACGCGCTAACCAAAGAATATTGTGTCCTTCACACGACGAAGCACTCCAATCAAGATAGTTTCCTGTAAATGGGTTGTTTACCTGAAACACATTATTATTAAAGTATTTCCAGAACGTTTTGTCAACTTCGCTCAACGTAATTACAGCGTCAGAAAGCAAGGGCGGTGTAACAAGCTCTTTGAGATCAATTTTTGCTGCAAGCATTGACATAGTAAAAATGTTATGGCAATGAAACACAAACGCTGCGCCCATTGCTTTTATTACCATTTCATCCCATAACGCTATGTTGAGTGTCCACGCATGGTAGACCATAACATCTATATGATTCTTCTCAATACTTTCTTGAAGGACAGTTGCACGTTCACGATAACCTTTACCCTCTGAATCACTATGATGAGGGAGATACACTCTTGTTATTCCTTTAGGAAAATCGTACTCTTCCTTTTGCCCTAAATCCTCTGTAAACAAAACAACCTGATATCCCATCTGAAGCCACAAATAGCACAACCGGCTCATAACTCGTTCGGTTCCACCGTTAGCAACAGAAAAATAATACGTTCCTATAGTCCGAATAGGTTTCTGCGAGACACGAAGATGTTTTGCTCCTTTTATCTGTTTTGCAAGCTGATAACAGTCCATTTGCTCAATAGAGGCGAGACAGGTCACAACGTCAGATAACGGCCAAGAGTCCAACAAAGCATCAAAGCATTCGCACTTCTCTTTTGTATCTTCTAGCGCCAAAAGTACATCTATGCATTCACGTAAACTTTTATCATTAAAATCAAAAGACATTTTCTCTCCTTCCGTTTCTTAACAAATTGCAATTATCTCGTCTTATAAAATCTCTCTCAAGACCCTAACCGTATGACCAAGCCCCGTTTCAGCGTCAAACAGGCCCGTCCAGCCGAGTTCAGCTAGTTTTGATCCGTCTAACGAAGAATTCGTCATCGGATTAAACCCTTTCTTTTCTTCCACGGTTGCGGTTTCCTGCACCAGCTCTACATCGCCTGCCTTTGCAAGCATTTCGGCCATCCGACGAACGGTAATTACCGAATCCGGATTTGAAATATTGTAAGCACATCCCGACTGCCCTTTAAGAAGCATCACCAAAAGTGCTGTCGCACAGTCAAGACAATAACAATAGCTGCGAAGCGAAGAACCGTCGCTCTTCATGATAAGGTTCTCACCGCGAGCCGCCTGCCACGCAAATTGCGACGAGATCCGATTGTCACGAATTGTTGCCGTCGGTCCGTAAATATGCCCCGGACGCGCGATTACGGTGTCCAGTCCATACTCTGCAGCAAAGCATGCACACAACGTCTCGGCCGCACGCTTGCCCATCGAGTAGGAACTTCGCGGATCAAGCAATCTCACAAAACCGCTCTCTTCTTCGACAGCTGGCTGATCGCTCTGCCGCTGCCCATACACCTCGCTGCTGGAGATTACTAGAACTCTCCTGCAATCCGCTGCCTTTGCAACACTCAAGAGGCGGTACAATCCTTGAAAACACCCGAGCATCGTCTCTGCCGGCTGTTCCATAAACAGCGACGGATACGCATTGGCTGCGCCATGAATTACATATGCAAACCGCGACAGATTCGGAAGAGACGAATCGTCCGTCGCGTCATACGGAACATACGAGAAATACTCTCTCGACGCGAACTCTCCGAACCGAGCATCAACTCGCTCCTTCGAACGACCCGCGATACCGAGTCCGATTTTCCCCGAATGTGTCTCATTCCATCGGATCAACACATCCGTCAACGCAGAACCGATCAGCCCGGTAGCGCCGGTGATAAACACCGATTGACCTTCCAACACCGAAAGGTCTGTAACCGTCTCCAGTGCCCGGTCGATATCTGCCCACCATAGAGAACTTTGATATATCGTCATGGTTCCTCACCCTTTTAGCCAATCAGAACGCTTCTCCGTCAGCAACGCTTTGAAGATATCGATATCATCCAGCGTTGTCAGTTTGATGTTCTTCTCCGATCCCGTTGAGAAATACACTTTATGCCCAAGCTCAATCATTAAAGTGCAGGATGCTACGGAGTTTGTAATTCCCTTCTCTATCGCTTCGCGGTGAAGCTCTGCAATATCCCCGAGGCGGAACGCCTGAGGGGTCTGCGTTCTGCGAAGATTCTCGCGGGGGTAACTTCCGTCGGAGCATTTGCCGTCCGTTGTCTGCAACATTGCTTCCGCGCAGGGAATCGCGGTGATTGCATTACCGCAGGCATAAGCAACACGAAGACAATCAGAAATAATCTCCGCCGACACCATCGGCCGGATCGCATCATGAATCATCACCACGTCCTTGGCATCACAATTCTTTTCAAGTTCAAACACACCGTTCCGAATCGAGCTTTGGCCGCTCTCTCCGCCCGGAATCACCCATTTCAACTTTGAAATGTTGAATTGTCTTGCATATGCCCGAAGCACGTGCTCCCAACCCTCGATGCATACGACCGCAATCGCATCAACCTCAGGATGTTTTTCAAAGGCCTCCAACGTATAGACAATCACCGGTTTTTCGTTAACCGTCAAAAACTGCTTGGGAATATCCTGGTTCATTCTCGCGCCGGAACCGCCGGCAATAATCAATGCAATGTTCATAACTCCTACTCCGTTTCTGTTCTTCTGCGATAAAAACGAAACTCGTGCTCAGTCTTCTGCTTTTCCGCAGGGGGAAGCTCCCAATAGTTTCCGTACAGGCTCTTTAGATAAGTGTCATAACTTCCGGGGCAATCGTAGCTTCTGCCCTCAAACTCCATGGCAACCGGCAGCAAATACGGTTGCTTCTCCATCTTTTCGCGCGGAAGGTAATGCACAATCGTCGTCGCACCGACGTAGTCACAATCATCAAACCGGTACTTCTGCGCCAACCTCAGGAATCTCCGGCACCAGAAGCGGTAACCGATGAGACGAACGGGCACATATGCAATGTAATGGATTATTTTTCGAAACGCCGTTTTTCCGACAACTTTATCGTTTGCGGCAATCAGCAAAACCTTACACCGAAGAATCAGCCGGCAACAGAAGACCTTCGTCGAAAAATCCCCTTTCGGAAAGCCGTCTATAGGAAAAATGTCGATGTACAGCGGCATGTAATACGGCTCTTTTGCAACACCGCCCATAAAGCTCTCAACAAGCACTTCGGGATTGTACAACCGATACCAGAAGCATCGTTTTGAATAAATGTCTTCCTCTCCGCCCCGGCAAAGAACATAGTTCCCTATTTTCCCGCTGCAACGCTGAAACAGTGCCTCACAATCCGGCCTGGGAATATTGATATCGATATCGTCATCCCACGGGATATAGCCTTTATGACGCACCGCTCCGAGCAACGTCCCGCCGGAGAGGTAATATCGCAACCCGTTCGCGCGCAGATACTCCACCAGACAATCCATCATATCAAGCTGAATACTGCGGATTTCCGACGGCGTCATCTCCTGCCCGCAATCACTTTTCTGCAAAAGTACCATGGGTGTTGTCCTTTCAACATTCCTCCGGGAAACGCAATTCCAACAAGAAATGTTTCTCTCTCTTCTCCTCCGGCGGCAACGTCATGTAATCGCTGCCGTACAGTTTTTGCAAATAATCCTTGTAATCTTTCGGCACTGCCCATTTATGCCCTTCAAACGGCATCAGAATCCTGCGCACCATCCCCTCACGAGAATACGTTTCACCGAAGTAGTGGCCGCGCCCGGACGGAATTCCGACACGCTTGGTCTTCTTGTTCTTGCACAGGCTGTAACATGCGTTGGTCATAATTGCCCACCGGCGAACGCTCAAAAATGAAATCAGCGAGCCGATGAATATTTTCCGCTCAAAGTCCTTCTTGACCTCCGGCGCATCCGCCTCAAGCTTACGGTAGAACTCCCGGTTGTGGAAGAATCGCCGACAGGAAAGGAGGAATCCCATACCCATGCAGAGAACTCCATGAAGTCTGTACATGATCGGGTTGTCATAATAGTTTTCAATCGGGAACAAATCAATGGCAAATCCGCACTCTTTCATCCCGATGTCATCACGACTGCGGGCAACACTGTTGCGCAAACGCACTTTTCCGGTCACATTACCGTACTCCGAATCGTAGCAGTTCTGAACATGGTATTTGTCACCGTATCGCTCCTGCAGGGCATCCGCAAGTCGGCCCATGTCTCCGGAGCGAATATTCAGGTCGATATCGTCGTCCCACGGAATGAAGCCGCCATGGCGAACCGCACCAAGCACAGTTCCTCCCGAAAGCTGGTAATAGATCTTATTCTCCTCGCATACGGCAATAATATCTTCTGCCATATGCAACAAAGTCTGCTGATAGCGTGTAAGCATCTCGCCGTCTACCAGAATCATTTGCTCCGACACGGGCCGAAGCTTTTTGAAAGTTTCAAACGTTGATAAACCCATTTTCTCCTCCGGGTAAAATCATTTCCCCTTTACCTTCCTCAAAACGAACTTAAGTCCCTTCGACAACCAGTTCTGCTTCTCAAGATACATGTACGGAATGTCCTTGTACTTGATCTCGTTCGCGTCAAGCCAGACATCTAAAAGTCGCTCGGACACGAAGCCGAATACGCGCTTGTCGTTGTCGTCGTAATTGCTGATATCGAGCCGTTTCTCGAGCTCGAAGAGGATATCGAAAAGCCACGTGCAATACTTGTCCGCCAACTCCCTCTTCATGATGAACATGTTGAAGCGATGCCCCTGGGTCTTCTTCATCGAGGCGTCGTAAGCGTTCAGATAGTCCGGGTACCGCTCCTCGATGATCCGCCGTGTCTCGTCGAGATCGATCGCATGGTGCGCATGAATGTATTGCTTGTAGTTCGTCTCGATCCAGTATTTGCGCTTCTTCGGCAGCAGAACATCTACGCTGCTTAAGAGATCCTTCGCCTGATCAAGGCTCAGCACGTCACGCCGGTCGTCTGTTCCTCGAATCGCCGAAAAATGCCGCCGATAGTGTGCCAGGCCGAGATAGTCGCAGGGAAGGTTCTTCCAAGCCCAGTACAGACCGGTCAATTCGCAGTAATTCGGATTCTTGATACTGATGTTATCGCCGGTATTATCCTGCGCGAATCCGAGGTTCTCCTTGCCATCTGCACCGACCTGCAGCGGAACATACAACTCGTCTGACGGCATCCAGTAATCCTTGTGGGTCGCAACGATAACCTTGATGTCGGCGTCCGTTGTTGTTTCATTGTCCGATGCGCCCATGCGTTCGTCATTGATCATCGCCCACGGGAAGGTTTTAAACAGAATCTGCAGGTCCAGAAGCGGACTCCAGTTGTCGATGTACCAGATGTCGAGCTCGATCCTCTTCTTGATGCTGGTGTCGCCGCGGTAGCCGTTCACTTGCGCCCAACCGGTGATGCCGGGCTTCACCTGATGCTTCACCATGTAGAGCGGGATCTCTTCGCGGAACTTCTCAACAAAGTGCGGAAGCTCCGGCCGCGGGCCGACCAGGCTCATGTCACCGCGGAAGACGTTGATCAGCTGCGGCAGCTCGTCGAGACTTGTCTTACGGATGAACGAACCGAATTTCGTGCGACGGCTGTCACTCTTTTTGCTCCATGCCGTATCGGACTCGTTGTTCACGCGCATGGAACGGAACTTCAGCATCGAAAACCGCTTCCGGTTGTAACCTACTCGCTCCTGTCGAAAGAAAACCGGTCCGGGGCTCGAGAGCTTCACGCCGATTGCCAATATGATCATCAGCGGGCTCAGAAGGACAAGACCCAGGAAGCTGACTAGAATGTCAAAGCCTCGTTTCAATCCCGCCCAGCCGAGTGACTCCAGTCGGTTTGCACGCATATTCACAAGCTTGGTTCTGCCGATGCTCTCAAACACCGGATGCGCCGGGATCATGTCGTTGTAGAAGGGGATGACAAAGTATTTGACGCCGCTTTTTTCGCAGGCGGCGATTACTTTTGTAATATTTCCGTACCGCTCCGGTTCCAGCGCAATTACGACCTCGTCAACGGATGATCCGCGGAGTATGCTCTCGAGATCATCATCGTCATCCACTATCTGATCAATCTGGAGCCCGAGCTCCGGCTCGTTGCTCAGATCCTCACGGTACTGCTTTGCCAGCCGTCCGCTGCCGACCAGAACTTCATGCTTAATGTTGTACCCGGACTTGCGGATCTGATTGAGCACCATCCGCGTTACAATCTGCTTGGCACTCAGCACGAGGTATGTCAGCGCATAGAAAATGGCGATGATACCACGGGATACGTCCTCGACCTTGAACACGAAAATCACTGCCGTAACAACGAAAATCGAAGCCGTTGTCGCCACAAAAAGCGTCCTCAGTCTCCGCGAAAGCTTCCGGATTCTGGTTAACCGATAATACCCCAGAATAACAAGAAAAAGTATTAAGCAGAACGAATAAAACAGCGACGCAAGGATCATCGGTCGGCTTAATCCCTTATTTTCCTCTGAGCCGTTTAACACTCGAAGACGCAGCCACGCAGAGAACAGATACGACAGAAAGACCAGCGCAAAATCAATCAAAGCACTGATTCGGTTTATCGATGTTTGATTTTTCTTAATCATGCCGGTTTTCCTTTCTGCTTCTCATTTCCGATTAAGCGATTTGTTCCTGCTCCGTCTCCTTCTTTCGGTAGAATCGATCCCTGCAGGTCATTCCGAGAAAGATAAAAAAGAACGGCGTTGTATAATACATGGTATTTCCGACAAAGGCGGATGCAATATACCCTGCCGACGCGACAAAACACGCGATGCTCTCTCCATCGGCTCCGGCGATTCGCGGAAACATTCCGAACATGATGATACAGAGGGCCGCAAAGTAGAGAGCTGCTGCCGGAATTCCGAAGAATGCTGCCCACTGCAGGTATTCGTTGTGCGGTCGATCGTTGATCGTATCCGCTTCCTCTCCGAGCCGTTTCGTCGTTCCGTCAACACCCCATCCGAACACCGGCTTCTCCGAGATATAGTCGACCGTATGCTTCCAGAGAGCCCAGCGTCCCGTTCCCGCAGATGCGGCTTTTTCGTCATTGGCAGTAATCCTGCCGACGTCTCGTACCATTCTGGAAACATTGCCCTTTATGTTGAATCCCATCAGGTGCATCGCAAAGGAGATCACTACGAACGTAATCAGCACAATCACCATACGGATGCATTCCCAACGTTTTCTCCGGAAGACGGCAATCACAGCTCCTCCGAACAAAAGAGCCATAATTACCGCAAGATAACACCCGAACGTATTGTTCAGGATCAACACGACGTTGTCGACAACAAAAACAACCGCGCATAACGCACGAAGCAAAAGACTTTCTTCCGCCACGACAAACAACATGGCGGAAACGAGAATCGCCATCATCAGATAGTAGCCGTAGTGATTGAATTGATGAAAAATAGCCGACATTCCGTCTCCGTCATCAAAAACGCGAAGATTCGTCAGAAAACGATCGATCAGAGACAGGATTCCAAGAACAAGATTCGAACCAAGAAAGACTATGCAAAGAGTCTTTCTTAATCGATTAGATTTCAACACAGTTCCCAAAAAGAAATAGCCCATCAGATACGTGACAAACGTAAGCAGACTTTCATTCCGGTAGGGATCTCCTGTGTACGCGTAGGAGGAAAAGCCATTGACTGCCTGACTTACATAAATCCATAACGAAAGAACTCCGAAGACAGCAAGCGGCAGGAAAACAGCCGGTCGGTTTCCCTGTCGAACCTGCCGCATCGCAGAGAGCAACAGCCGAATCCAAAGAAAAATCGAAACAATAAGCACAACATAATTGATCGTACCTATCGTAAACGGATACGTACGGATATGACCAAATGTCTCGCTCACGGTATGCGGAGCGATATATTCCCGTATTGTCTGAAGCAACGGGCTTGCGATAAACAGACATAGCGAAACAAACACGAGAATATCTGTTATCTTCCGATAGTCCACTCGTTTTGCGAGTTGGGCCCTCGTCTCCTTATTCAAGCTACTCATCTCTCTCCTCCCGGCGCTTCCAAAAAGCGCCGCTTCCAACTTTACGACAAATCGACTACTTGTCCCATTTTCCGGCCAGCGCGTTCACCTGGTCCGCGAATTTGCCGAGGTCTTTGTTCGACGATCCGCGGTTTCGCTCGATGACCGCCATCAGCTTCTTTCCGGCCAGAACAAGCCGGTCAAATACTGCCGATGCAGACGACTGCTTCTTGGCCTCTGCAGGGGCCAGATCAGCCAATTTAGCGCGGTTTCCGTCCGCAAGGCGGGTGTTGGTCACCAGATCGTACAAAGCGCCGTTATAGGGCGCCTCAGCGCCGTAGCCGAGCTCTTTCCATACCGTCTCCGCAAATTCTTCGCAGGAGCTCTCCTCGCCGTGGTTGACGAAGACCTTCTTAGGCTTCTCGGGAAGCGCCGAAAGCCAGTCGAGAAGGATCGGACGGTCGGCGTGACCGCTGATTCCCTCCATCTTCACGATGTTCGCTCGGATGCTGATCTCCTCGCCGAAGAGCTTCACCGACGTCGCGCCGTCCAGGACGGCACGGCCGAGAGTTCCCACCGCCTGATATCCCACGAAGAGGATCGTCGACTCCGGACGCCAGAGGTTATGCTTCAAATGATGGCGGATTCGGCCGGCTTCGCACATACCGCTGGCGGAGAGGATGATCTTCGGCGTGCGGTCCTCGTTGATCGCCTTGGACTGGTCGCTGGTAAGCGCGATCTCCAGTCCGGGGAAACGGATCGGATTCACGCCGGCACGGATCAGTGCCGCGGTCTCCTCGTCGCAGTACGAGAGCATATCCTGACTGTAAATATTTGTCGCCTCGATGGCCAGCGGGCTGTCGACCCAGACAGGGAAATTGTCGTGCCCCGTGACGAGGCCTTTCTCCTTGATCTCGCGAATAACGTAGAGCATCTCCTGCGTTCTGCCCACGGCAAATGCAGGTATCACTACGTTGCCGCCCTTGTCAAAAGTAGTCTGGATCAGCTGCGCAAGCTGTCCCGCGTAGTCCGCCCGCGGCCCGTGCTCGCGGGTGCCGTAGGTGGACTCAATGACAACGTAGTCGACCGCCTCGTTCGGCATCTCAGGATCGCGGATCAGCGGACGGTTGCGGTTTCCGAGATCTCCGGAGAAGAGAACCTTCGTAACGTTTCCGCCCTCGTTCACGATCACCTCGATGCTCGCCGACCCCAGCAGATGTCCCGCATCGCGAAGCTTCACGCTCACACCGTCCAGAACCTCAACGGCCTCATGGTACGGCAGCGGCTTGAGAAGCTCGATGGCTGCCATCGCATCTTCCATGGTGTACAGAGGCGCCGACGCCTCCTTGCCGGCACGCATAGCCTTCCGGGACTTCCAGGATGTCTCCACCTCCTGAATATGCGCCGAATCCTTCAGCATGATGCCACACAGCTTAGCCGTGGGAATCGATGTGTAAATCGGGCCCTTGAAGCCCCCCGCTGCAAGAAGCGGAAGCTTGCCCGAGTGGTCAATATGCGCGTGCGTAAGCAGCACGCAGTCAATGTCGCCCGGCATGCAGGGAAGATCGCTGTTTTCATAGATATCCTTCCCCTGCTCCATACCGCAGTCCACTAAAATCTTATGTCCGTTTGCATGCAGCAGCGTGCACGAACCGGTCACCTCGCGCGCCGCGCCAAGGAATTGCATTCGCATTTTCTTTTCCTCCATTGCAAAAACAGGGGCCGTCACAGCCCCTGCTTATAAACATGATCATACACCCGCGAGGGCCTTGAGCTCTTCCACGCGGTCCGTCCGCTCCCAGGGAAGATCCACGTCCGTGCGGCCGAAGTGGCCGTAGGCAGCCGTCTGCTTGTAGATGGGACGGCGCAGGTCGAGCATCTTGATGATGCCGCCCGGGCGAAGGTCGAAGACCTTGCGCGCAATCTTTGTAAGCTCGACATCGGAGATCTTGCCGGTGCCGAAGGTATCGATCATAACCGAGGTCGGCTCCGCAACGCCGATGGCGTAGGAAACCTGGATCTCGCAGCGGTCGGCCAGGCCGGCAGCCACGATGTTCTTCGCAACGTAGCGGGCCGCATAACTTGCGGAGCGGTCCACCTTCGTGCAATCCTTGCCGGAAAATGCACCGCCGCCGTGGCGCGCATATCCGCCGTAGGTATCAACGATGATCTTGCGCCCCGTGAGGCCCGAGTCGCCGTTCGGTCCGCCGATGACGAAGCGGCCGGTGGGGTTGATGTAGAACAACGTCTCGTCGTCCACCATCTCCGCCGGAAGAACCGGGTCGAGGACGTACTTGCGGATGTCCGCATGAAGCTGTTCCTGCGTCACATCGGGATCGTGCTGCGTCGAGAGAACCACCGCGTGCAGATGCACCGGCTTGCCGTTCTCATCGTACTCCACCGTAACCTGGGATTTGCCGTCCGGACGAAGATACGGGAGTGTCCCGTTCTTGCGAACCTCGGAAAGCTTCTTCGTAAGCTTATGAGCAAGGCTGATGGGATAAGGCATCAGCTCCGGCGTCTCGTTCGTCGCGTAGCCGAACATCATGCCCTGATCGCCCGCACCGACTTCGGTGTTCTCCTGGCGGGTGCCCGCGGAAGCGCCTGCTTCCTTTGCCTCCAGCGCCTTATTCACGCCGAGCGCGATGTCTGCCGACTGCTCGTCGAGCGCAACAATGACGCCGCAGGTGTCGGCGTCAAAACCGTATTTGGCGCGCGTGTATCCGATCTCACGGATCGTGTCACGCACGGTCTTCTGAATGTCCACATAACCGTCGGTGGTAATCTCGCCCATGACGAGCACCAGGCCGGTGGTAATCGCCGTCTCGCAGGCCACGCGGCTCATGGGGTCCTGTGCGATCAGCGCATCCAGCACCGCGTCCGAAATCTGGTCGCAGATTTTATCGGGATGCCCTTCCGTCACCGACTCCGACGTAAACAAACGCTTTTCCAACTCTGTCACCTCCCGGCGAAAAATCCTTCCGCCAATTCCACAACATCTTTAGTCCGAAACTTTTGTAATGTCCGCGCCCAACGCGCGAAGCTTGCCGTCAAAATCCTCGTAACCGCGCTCGATGTAATCGACACAGTGCATCGTCGTTCTGCCCTGTGCAGCGAGCGCAGCGATCGTCAGCGCCGCTCCCGCACGAAGGTCCGGAACAATGATCTCGGCGCCCTTCACGGAACGCACGCCGTGGATCCGCGCAGACGTCTGGTCCGCCTTGACGAAAATGTCAGCGCCCATCTTCCGCAGCTCGTCCACATAGCGGAAACGATTCTCGAAAATACTCTCATTCACGACACTGTATCCCTCGGCCAGCATCAGCACCGCCGTGATCTGCGGCTGCATGTCCGTCGGGAAGCCCGGATACACGCGGGTCTTGATCTGCGTCGAATGCACTCTGGTTCCGGCGTCCGCGATCACGCGCACTTCCTCGTCCGACTCGTCCACGGTAACGCCGATCTCCTGAAGCTTCGAAGTGATGGACTCCAGGTGCTTGGGGATGACGTTTTTGATCGTCACATCGCCCTTCGTGGCGGCCACAAGGCACATAAACGTGCCGGCCTCGATCTGGTCGGGAATGATCGAATAGGTTGTCCCGTGCAGGCGCTCCACGCCGTAGACACGGATGATATCAGTACCGGCGCCCTTGATGCGCGCGCCCATACTGTTTAAGAAGTTCGCAACATCAACGATGTGCGGCTCCTTGGCTGCATTTTCCAAAATGGTCGTGCCGCTCGCCAGCACCGCTGCCAGCATGATATTGATGGTCGCACCGACGCTCACGACGTCGAGGAAGATGTGGCTTCCGCGAAGATTCTGCACCTTCGCGACAACGCAGCCGTCCTTCTCCTCGCAGCGCACGCCCAGGGCACGGAAGCCCTTCAGGTGCTGGTCGATGGGTCTTGCACCGATCTCACAACCGCCGGGCATCGCAACCGTCGCACTTCCGCGCTTGCCGATCAAAGCGCCCAGCAGATAGTAAGACGCACGGATCTTCTGAATATACTCCGAATCCACCACTTCCGAGGAAATCGTGGCTCCGCAGATCTTCACCTCGTGATCGTTGACACGGTCCACCGTCGCACCGATGCTGCGGATGGCCTCCAGCAGCACATTGATGTCGCTCACGTTCGGCAGATTATCGATGGTAACCGTCTCGTCGGTCAGGAGCGCACCGGCAATAATACCCAGGGCCGCGTTCTTCGCGCCCCCGATGGTCACTTCCCCATGCAGTTCCTTCCCGCCGTTGATAATATAGCGATTCATACACAAAAGACGAACCGTAGGCCCGACTGTCCTCCAACCTGATATATTCTTCGCCTACTTGCGACTGTCGTCGCCGAGCAGACTGTACAAAGCTCTTTCAATAGCCTCATCATCATCCTTAACCGCCTCGCGGAACGCACGGTCGGAGAGTCCCTCCATAACCTTCGTATCCTCGGGCCGCTCCGCGGTCTCTTCCACCGCATCCACAGGCGCCTCATCGCGAAGCATCTGCTCCTCCGCCGTTGCCGACAGAATCTGGCTCGCCAGCTTGTCCGCCATGTTCGAGAGCGTCTCGTCCATCAGATCGCCGTTGTCGACGGAGACATCCTCGTCCTCATCGGATATCTCATCCTCAAAATACTCATCTGTCAACTCGCCCACCTCGGACTCCTCATCAGCGTCGGTCTCTTCCTCCGCGTCGTCCTCGGCATCGTCATCGACCTCGTCCTCTGCTTCCTCTTCGTCAGTTTCCTCGGACTCTTCTTCGACGACATCGTCAACCGTATCGTCTTCCTCCTCTTCGGAGTCATCCTCGTCGACTACGTCTTCCGACTCAACAACCTCTTCGGCTTCATCAGCTTCTTCAGTCTCGTCGGCTTCTTCAGCCTCTTCAACCGCTTCCGCCTCTTCGTCGTCCTCAGACTCTTCCGCTGCCTCCGGCTCCTCGTCAAAGTAACCGGCGATCACGGTCTCTTCCTCGTCGTCATCATCCTCGGCGTCGTTCTCATCATCTGCCTCAGCAGCGTCCTCTGCGGTCTCCGCAAGGACCTCGCTGCAGGTGATCACGATATCGTCGTCATCGTCATCAGTCTCAAAGATTACGTTGTCAATCTGACCCTTCAGTGCCTCCGGCAGCACGAACGCCTCGCTCAGAGCCTTCATCTCCGCCGTTCCCTCACTGATCGCAGGCTCCTCGTCCTCCAGGTCGCCGTACTGCGAAAGGTCTTCGCCGGCCGGCCTGCACTGTACCAGGAACTCCAGCGTGCGCAGATACGGCACGGGATGTGCCGGCGTCTGACTTGCAATCACCTTCTCGTCGAGAACCTCGTTGGCGACAGCCTCGGCGGCTGCATTTTCCTCCAGCATCGCGGAGACATCCTGCAGCAGCGACTCGGCGATCTCGGTGGTGTCCACATCCTCCTCGGGCACCGCCTCTACCGGCTCCTCATCCTCGATCTCGCAGGCACCGAGCAGGACGTTCGCCTTTCTCGCCACCTCCGAATCCGGAAAATACTTTATGATCGAATGGCACTCGGCCGCACATGCTTCGCGGTCGTTGCACTTATAATATGCTTTTGCAAGCTCCAGCGCCCAGACGTCCGTGTACTCCTCGTTCTTGAGCTTCGCGAGGCTCTTTACGAGGTACTCCGGATCCTTTCCGAGCATGCTGTCCACGCGGTAACGGTAAACCAGGCGCTCCGGGTTGTCCGGCTCCATACGGCGGAACTCACGCAAAAAACGCTCTGCGTCCTTGGGCTCCTTCAGCTTGAGGCTTAACTCAATCAGGCCCGTCATTACCTTGTGGGACTTGTTGCGCTCATACATCACGAGATAGAGATGCTTGGCCTCCTCAAGGCGGCCCTTCTTCATGTATGCTTCCGCAATGGAAGACAGGTCGTAGACCGACGCAACCTTGTCGGGGTCGATCTTCTCCGCAATTTCAACCGCTTCGTCGTACTTCTTCTCACGGATCAATTTCTTAACCGCATTGACCTTCGACGTCGTTGTCAAAAACATGATAGGCTCCTCTCCTCGTAACGCAATAATGCTGCCCCATACATTTAAAAAGCCGTGCGAAGTGCGTCGAAACGCCTCTCCGAACGTTACCATAGCAGTTAACTCAATCCAGGCTTCCTCACGGCACATGAGAGGGTTTGTTTAGTGCTGCTGCATTCCTGCCCTGACACGGTTCGCAAATTCCCATTGCGCGAGACCCAAACTTCAACATCACTTACTACGGGCGGCTCCGAATCGGACGCCCCTCGGCACATCATCACCCCTGCTGTAGCGGATTGCAGGTACAGGGCACCGCTATCTCCCCGGTTGCACGGCACAATAAGTATACTGGTTTTGCAGTAAAAAGTCAACCAAAACAGTACAAATGCAGGGCAAAGAACAAGGCCGCAGCAAAGCCGCGGCCTCAATACTTATCCTGTTTTGAATATACCGGCAATTACTTCGTCACGAAGTCGACTCTCACCAGCTGATATCCTGTTCCGGAGTTCACCATGAACCACCATTTGCCCTCGCCGAGCGCGGTCCATGTATCATACATATCCTTCAGCGAATACTCGAATGCGAACTCCTCATTCACTGCCGGATCATGTCCGAGAACAAATTCGTACTCCGGGAAAGGAGTCCAGGTTCCGGCACCGATTCCGCCGATCACCGAACCGTTCAGATACGTCGTATCCTCAGATGTTCTCCGCAGGACAACGAGCATCTTTGCGTTCGGATCGCTCTGCAGCGTCATGCGCGCCTGGTTAACTGGAAGCTGCCCCTGACCGGTGTTCGCCTGGCCTTCAAACGTAGCTGCCGTCCGCACATTGCCGACTACCGGTGTCGGTGTAGGCGTTGCGGTGGGCTTCACTTCCTCGGTAGGTGTAGGAGTCGGCGTTTCCGTCGGCTTCACTTCCTCCGTAGGTGTGGGCGTTGCGGTAGGCTCCGGGGTAGGAGTCTCCGTAGGCTTCGCCTCCTCCGTAGGAGTCGGCGTTGTATCAGGCTCATCTGTCGGCGCCGGCGTCGGCGTATCAGTCGCCGTCGGCGCTACTGTTGGGGTTGGCGTATTCGTCGGGACCTCAACATCATGTCCTGCTTTCTCCGCAAAATATTTAATCGCAGCCGGGTTCAACGGAATCTCCGACGTCTTCGGAACATTCGCTGTACCGATCTCGGCACGAACAGTGGCCTTTACCTTGCCTTCCGCCTTATCCGCATCAACCAGCTCGATGACAAATGTCTTAATATTCTTCGCTGCAAAGGTCATATCGCCGTCCTCCGGCGCAAATGCCTTTGCCCCGGCACGGATTGCATCATCATCCGAGCCGAACTCCGAAGATGCCTTCTCAACAAAATAAACAACCCCTGCCGCCGAGTTGAAATGATAAACCTGCGTCTTATCTTTCCCAACAAAGCGGATATAGTTATTCTCATCAAAACTTACATCAAGGTCCGCGGCACGTGCATACCCATCAACCTGCGACAACAGCGCCTCTGCAATTTTCGTTGCCTCTTCCTCGTCCGAGGTTTGCTTCTTGCTGCCGCTGCTGAGCTTGACTGCCACCAGCACTCCGACAACCACCACAACCAAAATTGCTGCTGCAATGATGATTTCGACGGTCGTTAATCCGGCATTCTTTCGCTTCATAATAGGTCATCCCTTTCGCATTAATATATTAACGCTAATAAAGCGCCATAAACACGGCATCCCGCAATCCTCATCGCAGAACCCCGTGGCATATTCCTTATCAATTCAATCATATGTCGAACGGTTTATTTTGTCAAACAAAACTTGTTATCAAACGCTTACATTTCCGCAAACAACAGGGGGCACAATCAATTTTGAAAAGCAACGATTGACAGCCTCACCGAGACTGCCAATCGCCATTCTTCTTACGTAATATTACTTGCCTATTCCGGTGATATAACTCACCTTCAAATCAAGTTTTGCGCCCTTAGTATACTGTACCTTGATTTCCTTTTCTGCGTTCTTCGCCCAATCAGTTTTCAGCGTTGCCTTGAAGACCGCAACTCCTAAGTTTTGGTTGTATGTTACGCTCTGCATAGTAACATCACCAGTAATTGAAACGGTACTTGAACTCAGTGCCATGGCTTTAGGCACCAGACGGACCACAATTGTCAGCACTGTATTCTTTGCTATCTTATCTTCTGCAGTTTGTTTTACTTTGAATGTCAGCTGGTTCTTCCCCGAAGCTTCCTCTTCAGCTTTACTACAGGTGATGTCACACTTTTCTATAATGTTATCGTAATCCGACGTATCCGTACGCAAATATACGTTTTTCGTCATAGATGCAACTCTGGATCCGTACTGGATTCCCATAGAAAGAACCAAATAACCTTGGGAATAGTGCGTGTCATTGATACTGAAAGACGTAACATGGTTTACCAGAAGATTCTCTGAAGAAAAGATGCTGTTCTTCATGGCATCATTGCCCGCGGTCGAAGAAAACGAACCAACATACACCTCTTCGCCTCTTGCAGCAACCATATACTTCTTTGTGGATTTCTTAAACACATAGAACTTTTCGCCCGAAGATCCGCTAAACGACTCTACACCATCATTAGCGCCAACCATCAAATTACTCACTATGGTAAATGTCTTCTGAAGCTGGTCCTGAACCTCTACCTCTTTACTGGAATTAGCATAATATCTTGAGGCGATGTTAATCATTCCGATGATTCCTGACATCGCCAACGCAAGTACCGCAACAGCAACGATTAACTCGGTAAGAGACAAACCTTGGTTGCGGATTGTGTTACCATCATTCTTCATTCTGCACCTCCAACTCAGTCTCCATATGTGATTCTACCGGTTAATCTTGATACTACTAATGTTGCTGTCTTACTTCCTTTCGTAAACACTATTTTTTCAGTGTCAAATGAATTCTCAACGAAACTTCCGCCAACTGCGATGCCAATTGTCTTATAGGCCCCGCTCGCGCGGTCAAAGCTCAATCGATAGTGGCTTCCTGACTCGACTTGCGCTCCAACATCGCCCGCAAGCGCAACCTTTATTCCTCCGCCTATAGTGAGTTTCGAAACAACTTTTGTTTTAATTTCTTCTGTAGCAGGAGCTCCTGTCAAATTAGTCTCTATTGCATAAGTCGTAAACACCACGTCACCGTCATCGTAGGTAATGTCAACATAGCATCCTCTCTTGCTCATCGCTATGGTCTGAGCCGTCTGAAGCGCTTCCTTTACATCACCTGCCGCCGAACTGACTCGCTGCGAAGAAATCGCGGTCACGCTCAATCCCATCACTCCGACTAACACGGCCATGATGCCTATTACTGCCACCAACTCAATCAGCGTAAGGCCTGCATTTTTATTTTCCATATAACTCTATCCCCTCTCTCCGAACAATTACTTGATCGTCGTACGTGTTACTGCATGCCCCAGTTCTCAAAGCTTACGATATCCAAATTCATATTGCGTCCGGACAAAACAACCTCGCCCTTGGTCTCCTCACCGGTGCTTCCGCCGGCGCCAGGATAAAGGGTCTTTATTCCGCCCTTAAACATATTGTTGATCAGACAATAATTATACTCCGACGAGTTCGCACTCATCTCACCGGCACCAATGGAATGCAGTATATATTTTATCTGCTCAACGTCGCTCCAATAATCGTAGAACGATACTGCGACAGTCAGCGAATCCATCTGCTGGAACTCGCCCCTGCTCTTGCAGATATACATGCCGTAAATCTTCTTATTACCATCACCATTGAATCTTCCGAAGGTCTGAGGACTATCACTCCAGTTAATCATGAAGTACGGACACTCAAGGTTACTGATCTGAACATTCGAACCAATGTTAACCCATACTTCCGTGCAGTTTTTCAATGTCCCGGATGCATCGAAATACTTCTGGAACTTCTCACTGCCCGGAGTGTAGCAGTTCGGCGCATTCTCCGGATTTCCCTGAGAATAATTTACCGTCCACTGACCGGTTGACGCATTCTCCGAATAATATCCGGAAGAAAAATAGGTTTTCGGGTTTTTATTTTGATATGCATTTGTGCCCGCAAACTTGTTCAGATTAGTAACATTTACAATCGACGCAAGCTCGCGATCGATCTTGCCGTTTGCGAACGTAGTAACATCGCTTCCGTTGTTCCCTACATTTGCAACCGGATGAATGTTCGCCTGGAAATGAATCGTCGACGGCAATGAATCTGCAAGATCCGTTGATCCATTCTTATATCTAGGCGTCGGAGTTGAAGCAATGCTCGCAGTAATCGCCGGAAGCGTATAAATGCCGATTCCCGCTGTCCTCGTATCCCAGTCTTTACGCCTCTGTCTATCAGAACTACTGGTTATGATAGGCAAACCATCTATGCCATCCTCGGACGGCCAAGTATAATCAGATGCCTGAACCGATTTCCCGCCTACTACAATATCCTTACAAGTAAGGCTCGTGCGGTTCGAGATAACTAAATGACAATTCGAAGAAAGATATATAGTTCCTCGAACAATTACTGTTTGATTCGCCACCTTATACTTCTTATTTCCGTTTTCTCTTTTAATGTTTCCGTTCGCATCAAACTCATAAACATAATCCTTGTACGGAGCAAAGATTAGGCTGGATTTTCCATCAATATAAACATCACCGTTTATAATAATGCTCTCACCGGACATATAATATGACATGCCCTGTTTAACAGTGAGCGCCGCTGCATTGTTAACAAACAGCTTGCTGTTCTCAGTTGTTGCGTTATGACGGTTATCGTTTTGATCATATCCGATATACACATTTCCGCGCTGCTCGAAATTACCCAGCTGATTATCCCCGGGGTTTGCTATACCTGTTGCAACAAACGCGCCGCTTCCAGCAAACATCGAATATGTTCCGCCGCCGCCGCCGCCTTCAGAAACTTCATAATACGGTGCACGGAAACGAATATCCGTCTTAATCTCAGAATAGTATCCGTTTTCAGCCGCACTGTCGTTGCCTTCAAAGCTCTCGTACTCAATAACGACATCCTTGATGACTAATTCCTTGCCGCCGCTTTCTTTTACAGCCACACCGGCACTCTTTATCTTCACACGCCCGCCGCCGTTTGTCTTATCTAACAGCGATTCAAGAAACGCCTGCGTAGATGAAGCACTGGAAATCTGGCTGGCAACATTGTTGATGAATGCCTGCGACTTGTTCGATGTGGTCGATGCAGTCGCAACAATCGCACGTGCGGCGACCTCCTGCATTCCCTCACGCAGATCGTCCATATACGCCTCGTTAGAATAGAAAGCGCTTACAGATGCCTTTTTAACGCTCTTTTGAAGGAACGACAAGAACGACACTCTCATTATCGTGGCAGACAAAAGGAAACAAAGCGTCACGCATATCATTACGCTGATCAGCGCCACGCCTCGATCATCGCGTTGGTTCTTTTTAATTTTGCGCATAATCATATATTAGTTCTCCTTTCAATCAGTTGTAGTCTGTAATCGAACCGCGGATAACGCTTAACGGTTCTCCTGCAGACGCTCCGGAACGATATACCCTAATCTCAACATCATAAAATCTTAAGACTCTAAGTCCTTCTCCGTTCAACACTGATTTTACTGTTTTTGAACCACCCAACGAAACTTCGGTTTTGTCTCTGAGGCTTGTAGTAAAATCGATATATGCCTCGTAGCTGCCCCCGGACATACCGATATTCGAAATCTTAAACGAATGTCTTCTTCTTGTTACATTATTCCCTGCAGCATCTACTACAACGACATTGTACCCTGACGAATCAACAAACGATAGCAGATTGGTTGTCGAATCTTTTTTGGCTGTTTTCGTAGTTGAAGCACCACCTCCGGAGCCAAGTTCCGCACCGCTCATCGTCGTCTCGGATGCAATGCACGTGATTGCAATGCAGCCATCGCACTGGGCTGCAATCTCAAGCATTGATGTGCTTTTGCACGCCTCCATCAAGCTTTCCGCAATCGTATTGGCAATCATTCGCCGTCTGGCCTTGCCGTTAACCTGCGCAACCGAAACAAATGATTGAATTATCGGTATTGATATTACAGCCAATATCGCTACTGCAACCAATACCTCCACTAGCGTAAAACCGGAATTCTGTTTTTTGTTGTCCTCTCTCATACCTTTCCTTTCCGGTCTCCTGCGGTATCTGCGTGTCCGCATCCTATCAGAACACCTACTCTTTGCTTCTCCTCTGTATATGGCTATACCGTCCCCACCAAAAAGGCGGGAACGGTCACCAATTCTTTTTACTCTACTCCGTCTGCTGCTCGTCTTCCGGTGCAAGCGTCGGCTTCGGCGTTACGGTCGGGCCAAAGACACAATCGACTCCCATTGATACCTGAGGAATCATAACTTCTGCTTGAGGGAAGTTCGTTTCACTACCCTGTCCCAACGTTGCATAGTCAGACACGGAATACAGATTTATGTCAATTATTCCGTTTACAACTCCGGTCAGATTATCATATGTTAACTGAATCTTCGAAAAGTTCTTTGCGTTCGAATCTGCATAAATCTCCTTCAGCAACTGCTTGCAGCCCGCATATGTCTCGGTGGTAAACTCTGCGCTTATCTTTGCCTGTCCGCATCCGAAAACTACACTCTTATCGCGATACGCACCGAGAAAGCTGTCTTCAATATTCGTTGCCTCCATCGTGTACTGGAAGAAATGAACTCCGATATCGTCCTTCCTCTGCTCAAGATCATACATATACATGATGGTATCGTCCAACCGATAGCGTGCAGGATATTGCTGTACCATCTCCTTCAATCGTGCTTCACCGGCAATCATCTCATTGTTCAGCTTCGTCTCGTCGATCTTCAAAAGCTCATTGTTTTCCGCTGTACTGTTATCAATGGACTTCTGCAACTCTTCCACTTTCTTTTGTGAATCACGATAATAGAACTGATATACGCAAAACAAAGCAATAACGCCTAACAGAACCATGACAATACTGATATCTCTCTTAGATACTTTCATTATTGCTCGCCTCCCTGCATAATACTTTCAACCGCATCGGTTGCCAAAGCGCGATAAACCATAAAAATCTCACAAGTAACAACCAGTTCCGGCGGTTCTGTGATAGACGGCGTCGGGCTCGGTTCTTCCGGCGTAGGAGTCGGACTAACGCCTTCGGGCAACTCCTCTACAGGCTCAACATAAACAGACTCGACTACCGTATCCATCTTAGTGATGGTAACCGTATCGAAGTTGTACAACTGTTGTGCAATTGTTGCCAAGTCTTCCTTCGTCTTACACGAGACGACCATTCTTATGTCTTCGTTTGTTGCAATGATAATGCGGGAAACGAAGTTGCTCGGCATCTTCTCTTCGAGTTCCTCCAGGAACGCTTCAAACGCAACGTTATAGTCTTTTTCAATATCGTCATAGACTATAACTCGATCGAGCGTATCCATCGAAGTCTGATGCATATCCTTAAGTTGCTTCAGATAGCGGTTGTCCTCGAGTTTCTTCTCGATGTCCGCCTTCTCTTTCTCCTTATTGTTCACCTGAATCTGTCCGATTAAGAACAGCGCAAGCGCAACCGCAAGACACGCAACCATTGCGGCGAACGGTATAACAAGGGAAAACTGTTTCTCCCCCTTCATCAGTTCCGGAGAGAGAAGCTGCAGAGGCTTCATCGAAGCGCCGACACAAGCAGCAAGCACATGCATCGTCACATCCGAATAGCCCGTGCTTACGATCTTGATCATGTTAAGGCCGTCATAATTTTGAACGTTGTAGCCAAGCTCGTTGCTGAGGAGCTCGTCAAGTCCGATGAAGTCTGCGCCGACACCCACAAGCTCGATGCTGTCGATGGGCTCGTTGTCGTTGCGGGAGACATAGTACTCAAGAATACGGCCGATGTTGCCGACCAGGTAGCGAAGATTCTCGGTGAGCATGATGCGGGACATCATGATCTCGTCCGTGGTATCCTCGGGCTCCTGATAGTCAACGTCGACATTTAAGTAGCGACGGATGCAGTGGTTCTTCGTAAACGCCTTCGTCGCCCCGTAATAGTCGAGGTTCTCGCCGTAAACGTCAAGTTCCATCATGTTCTCAATCACACCGTTGACACCGTGTGCAACAGAACGCTGAAGAACAATTTCACCGTCCTTGACGATGGTAACCAAGGAGCTGTGCTCGTCAATCTTGATCACGGCATTGGTGCCGTGCGCAAAATCCTGACGGACAACCTGGAAGATACTGTTGCCGACATAATCGATCGCCTTGATGTGCATCTGAAGAGAGTGCGCCAGGTCAAGATACGACGTCGTCACATCGTTCGGCACTGCCAGAAGGGACAGACGATACTGCTTCTCCTCCTTCGTGTCGATTTTTCCGAGGATGTTATAAACCAGATGGTACTGGTTCATATCCACCGGGAAATACTCCGCTGCGTTCGCCGTGATCAACGGCAGGATCTTGTTCTCCTTGACCAACGGAATCCGGGCTTCACGGTTTGCAATACGGCTCGAAGAAACGGTGAACACGACATTGTCGGTCTTAATCTCTCTTCTTCTGAGCTCTGCCTTCAGGTTGATGATGAAGTCCTCGTTACGGCTGATCACACCATCCTGAACCATGTCCCGCGGAGTCTCCAGACTGAACGCCTGGTAGATCTTCGGGTTCTTCGCCATGTAGTCAATTTCGATGACTCGCGTCGTGGCTTGTCCGATCTCCATTGACAGCACTTTCTTCGCCATACTTGTTGCCTCCCTCTCGGACGAATTCGTTCTTCGCCCGCCTTCCTTCTTAGTTTATATTGAACTGAAAGAATGTTTCAGTAGGTCTCTTTGTATACGTAACAAGTTTCCACAATACGCCGGACCGGTTCCGGCGACCGTTTCTCTCTTCTCTAAATATCGCAATTCCCTCGTCTTTTAAAAGCCGAGAAGTTCAACGTACCACCCAATCAGCTTCTCACCGACCAGGATAACGGTCATAATACCGGCCGCCAGATACGGCCCCATCGCCAGTCGTCTCGGCGCTCCCGCAAGTCTCATGCGACACAAGTGGATCACAGAGCCCACGATACAACCGATCACAAACGCAGCGATTATTCCCTTCCATCCGAGCAGCAGCCCGGCTGCACCCATCAGCTTCACATCTCCTCCGCCGATGGCCCTCCCCTTGGAGAGGAACCACAGGATACCGAGCGGCACGCTCACCGCAAACATCCCGATGACATACGGCCAGATTGTGCTGACCGCATCTCCTTCGATGAAGATCCGGTACGCCAGCCGAAGAACTGCCAGCGCAAGAATAAAGATGTTGAATCCGATCGGAATAATATAGGTGCGAAAATCAATCACCGAAAGCGCCAGCAACGCCGACGCCACAAAGCAATAGATCATGCTTTCGATCTCAATTCCGCAGACAACAAGGATTACTACATACAGGATGCCGTTCAACGCCTCGATGATCGGATACTGAACCGAAATCTTCTCATGGCACTTCCGGCAGCGACCCCGCAGTGCGATCCAACTAAACAACGGAATCAAATCAAACCAACGGAGCTGGTAGCCGCAACTCATGCAATGGGATCTGCGACGCGACAAGCTCTCGCCCTTGGGGATTCGATAGATGCATACGTTTAAGAAACTACCGACTACAATTCCGAACAAAAAAGCTGTTACATATACCGCAATCACCATCTCTACCAGGCTCTCCGCTCATTCGACTTCTCTACTTAAATCAATCATCATCCCACGAACCAACGATGTCCGGAGTTCCGTCTACATCCGCTGTTGGTACTATAGAGACTGTATACACATGACCTTTTCTTGCTGTTGATGTCGGGACAATCAAATCAAGCTTTCCAAACAAGTTTTCCAACTGTGTCTTCAATCGATCCCCGGTATCTCCCTGCGTAACGACAACGCCGTTGTCACTGTATGTAACGAGAACCTCGATTCCGTTAAGCTTGTATTCTCCGGACAAAACAACAATTTCCGCAGCATGCCTTATCTCTTCTGCTGCGGCATCATCTTTTTGCTTTCTGGACTTTTCGACATACCGTAAATACGCTGGGGCTAAAACAGCCACAAGGACTGCCATAATTGTTATTGTGACAATCAATTCGACAAGGGAGAATCCCCCGTCTATCTTTTCTCCTCTGGTGGAATTCATCTCTTCACCGCTTTCGTCGTAAGTTATGCGTTTGGCAGGGTGGCGCCAAAGCGCCACCCTATAGGGATTACCAAGCATAACGTTCCAATTCACTCTGTTATAGAAGATTGTCGAGATAATTAGCTGAGCTTCTTAGCGAAATCAGCGGAGTAATCTCCAAACGTATCGTTACCGGTCTTTGCGAAGACGCCAGTACCAACCCAAGAGATCTCTCCATCAGCACCAACGGTTCCAGTAAGCTTACCGGTTGCCTTGAAGGCGGTGGACTTCATCGTATAACCATTCTTCATGTTAGCTACATCCTTAAAGCCCTGCGTCAAAGCGGCCGCACCGGACTTACCGCCCGTCGCAACGGTAACATTACCGCTAGCATCACTGGTAATCTCAAACGTCGTGCCCTTCGCTACCGAGTACTGCGGATCAACAGCAACCTTCTCTGCTGCGCCCATAACGTCGGAAATCGAGGAAACGTCCGTAGACTTGCGGGACTTCTCAACATAACGAAGGTATGCAGGTGCCAAAACACCAACAAGGATTGCCATGATGGCAATAACAACGATCAACTCAACGAGGGAAAAACCCTGATTCTTCTTCATAACTTTGTTCTCCTTTTCATTTTTTCATATAATATTTTGTTTGTATATCTTAAACATTCGCTGCCCTATATCAACGAACGCTTAATTCAGCTTTTACTCCTGACCGTCCAATCTGCTTACAGGTTGTCCAATCCATCGTACAAAGCACCCATCGGAGCGATTACCGCGCCGACAATCAGGCCGCAGATGCCGGCCATCATCAGGATGATCATAGGCTCCAATGCAGCCATCAGCGCCTGGGTAGCGGCTTCCACTTCCTCGTCATAGTAGTCGGCCATCTTCGTAAGCATCGCCTCGAGATCACCGGTCTCCTCTCCGATCTTGGTCATATGGATAACCATCGGAGGGAACAGCCCGCTTCGCTTGAGCGGCTCAGAGAGCGGAACACCCTTCTTTACTTCCTCTTTGCACTCGTAAACCGCCTGCTTAAAGAGGTAATTGCTCATTGTCTTTGCGGTGATATCAAGCGCGTCAATCATCGAGATGCCGGCTGCTGTAAGTGTGCTGAGTGTTCTCGCCAGTCTTGAAGATGCAGACTTGATAGTAAAGTTCTTAATTGCAGGCAACTTGATTGCGGCGGAAGCAAACAACACCGTTCCTGTCTGCGTGGTAGTAAATATCTTGATTCCAATCACAATAACCAGAACGACAGCTAACGCTACGAACCAGTTTGCTTTAAGCCAATCGCTTGCGTGTACAACGAACATTGTAATCTTGGGCATGTCAATGTCCATATCTTTGAACATGTCCATAAACGTCGGTACAACCTTAACCAAAAGCAAAATGCACACTGCAATTGCGACAACTAATACAACGACCGGGTAAACCATGGCCTTCTTGACAAGGCCGGCCAGATACGCATCCTTCTCGAATTGGGTCGCCATTCGTGAAAACGAGACATCAATACTACCGGAAGCCTCGCCGGCATCGACCATGTTAATCAACATCGTCGGAAAAATATCCGGCCGTGCTCTCATGGAGTTTCCGAGGGTCTCGCCCTTCGCAACGCTCGTTCTGACTTCGCCGATGGCCTTCTTGAAGGCCTTGTTCTCGGTCTGCTCTTCCATCATGCCTAACGCATCCATGATCGGAACGCCGGCGTTGATGATACTCACGAACTGGCGGCAGAAGACGGCGAGCTCACGGCTCTTTACTTTCGTTCCGCCGATGTTCAGGTCCTTGTTGAAGATGTTCTGCTCGGTAACTTTGATGGGCAGAAGACCTTCGCCCTTCAGCATGGACGCTGCGCGGTCGGGGGTGGTAGCTTCAATACTTCCCTTTTTCTCCTTGCCGAACTTGTCCACGGCTGCATATTGATATGTTGCCATTCGTAACCTCCGTAGGTGTTACTGTTCTTGTGTCTCTCTTCACCATATAGCACGTAGGATCCTGTGCGTCCATGGATTTTCTTTTCGAAATTCGGATTAGAATGTAACCTTCCGGCTCATTCCGATTGCATCCTGTGCGTAGTTCAAGCAGTTCTCCGCGCTGATCAGACCGCCGATGTAAAGGTTGTACAGTGCATCGTCCATGGACTGCATGCCCTGCTTCTTGCTGGTCTGGATCATCGAAGGAATCTGGAACGCCTTTCCTTCACGGATCAGGTTGCGGACTGCGCTGGTTCCCATCATGACCTCGAAGGCCGCGACACGGCCGGAACCGGTCTGGATGGGAAGGAGCTGCTGCGAGATGACGCATTCGATAACGCTTGCGAGCTGAACGCGGATCTGCTGCTGCTGGTGCGGCGGGAATACGTCGATGACACGGTTGATGGTGTCGGCCGCACTGTTGGTATGGAGTGTCGAGAATACCAGGTGACCGGTCTCGGCAGCGGTGATGGCTGTCTGAATGGTCTCGAGGTCTCGCATCTCACCGACGAGGATAACGTCCGGGTCTTCACGAAGGGCTGCTCGAAGAGCGCCTGCGTAGCTCTCGGTATCGTCGCCGATCTCGCGCTGGTTGACGATGGACTTCTCGTGCCGGTGAAGGTACTCGATGGGGTCCTCCAGCGTGATGATGTGCTTGCTGTAAGTCTTGTTGATCATGTTGATCAGGGATGCCAGCGTTGTGGACTTTCCGGAACCGGTTGCACCGGTAACGAGAACCAGTCCTCTCTTTCTCTGGCACAGCTCCTGTACGGATGCCGGAAGTCCGAGCTCTCTCGGCGCCGGGATCTTGAAGGGCAGGAGTCGCATGACCATCGCGAGGGTTCCGCGCTGCTTGAATACGTTTACACGGAAACGCCCGCGGCCGTAAAGCGAATGCGCGAAGTCGATCTCACCGGTCTTCTCCATCGTCTCGACCAGTCGGTCGTTGTCAGCGAAGAGCGGCACAACCAGCTCTTCGATCTGCTCGGGCGAGAGCTTCTCGCCGTCCAGCGGTCTCAGGTCACCGTCGATACGGAAGATAACGGGGCGGCCCGCAGTGATATGAATATCGGACGCGTGCCGGTCGACTGCTTCCTGAAGGATCTCATCCAGTTCTCTCATATGATGTGATGATTCCTTTCTTTGTTTTATTCACGATTCTTATCCGTATACACACCTTAAAGTGTGTTCAAACTGTCGCAAATATGTTTTGATTACTCCTCGAAGGAGACGCGAAGCATCTCGGAGTAGGAGGTGATTCCCTGCAGGCAGCACCGCACGGAACTCATGCGGAGGGTGCTCATGCCTTCCTCGAGGGCGGCCTTCTTAAGCACTTCGGAATCTTCCTTGTGGGAAATGATCTTCTTCAGTCTCGGCGAGATCTCCATGATCTCGTAGACACCGATTCGACCCTTGTAACCCTTGTTGCAGTTCGTGCAGCCCACCGGGTCGTAAAGGACGACATCGCCGGCACCTGCCGGAATACCCATCGTCTCCTTCTCCTCCTCGGTTGCAAGACGTTCTTTCTTGCACTTCGGGCAGAGGCGACGAACAAGTCGCTGTGCGATAACGCCGACGACGGAGTCGGCGATCAGGTAACTCTCAACACCCATATCCATCAGTCGGGCGATGGTCGCCGCGGAGCTGTTGGTGTGGAGGGTACTAACTACCAGGTGACCGGTGATGGACGCCTGTACGGCGATGCCGGCCGTCTCACCGTCTCGGATCTCACCGATCATGATGATGTCCGGGTCCTGTCGCAGAATGGAACGAAGCGCGGATGCGAACGTAAGACCTGCTTTCGGATTAACGTGTACCTGGTTGATGCCGTTGATGTTCGCCTCGACAGGGTCCTCAACGGTGATGATATTCACTTCTTCTCTGTTCAGCTCGGAAAGAGCCGTGTACAGGGTGGTGGACTTACCGGAACCGGTAGGTCCGGTTACGAGGATAATTCCGTGGGGGTTCGCCAGGATGTGGTCGAACACCTTCATCTCCTCATCCGAGAAACCGAGGTCTTTCTTGTTTCTCGTAAGTGCTGTCTTCATCGCAAGTCGCATTACGCATTTCTCGCCGTAATACGTAGGAAGGATGGAAACACGGATATCGTACTCGACACGGTCGACCGTCTGGCTGATACGACCGTCCTGCGGCTTTCTCTTTTCGGAGATGTCCATGCCGCCGATGATCTTGAGTCGTGCGATGATCGCGGGCAGAAGGCCGATATCATAGGTAATCTGCTCGAAGAGGGCACCGTCAATTCGGTACCGGACTCTTACCTTCGTCTCCAAAGCCTCGACATGAATATCGGATGCTCTCTGACGGGCTGCGGACTCGATCATGTTCCGAACCAGCACGACGATCGGGGAGTCGCTGACTTCGTCGACGCCTTCCTCCTCGCCGGACATCATCTTGCTCTCGCGTTCCTTCGTGTACGCCTCTGCGGCATCCAGTGCCTCGGCGTTACCGAAATGACGGTCGATACAAACCATGATGTCATGTGCGGTCGATATATACGGTTCAATCTCCAGATGCGATACCATCTGGAGGTCGTCTAACGCATTCATATCCATCGGGTCAACCATGGCAACCCGAAGGGTGTTCTGATTGTTCGGCGCATACATGAACGGAACAACCATGTACTTACGAAGAATCGTAGCCGGAATCAATGCAAGCACTTCATCCGGGATCTTCATCTGTGACGGATATACCATCTCGACGCCGAGCTGTCTCGTGAGCGCCTTGGTGATCTCATCCTCCGTCGTAAAATTCAGTTCGACCAGGATCTCGCCCAGTCTCTTGTCGCTGTTGCGCTTCGCCTCAAGCGCCTGCTCCAGCTGCTCCTGCGTAATGACATGCTCTTGAATCAGCATGTCGCCGAGTCGCTTCTTTCTGCGATATACCTCTCCGGCCATGTACCCCGTTCCTCCGAATCCGATGCAAAGGAACGACGCAATGCGCAACTTTGCATAGCTTTGTTTACTCAAATCATACCACTTTTGAATAAAAAGCGCAAGGTTTTCGGCGGAAAATATGTGCACTTTATCAGTTTTTCGGGGCTTTTGCGAGGGTTTATACCGCAAACCACAAGATGTAGTGGTTATCCTGCATAATCATCCCAATCCGTGGTTGTTTCGTTTGTAAATATTCCATTAACGCAAATCGGCAAAAATCGCAGTTTTTTGATTTTTCCGCAATATATCACGTCAAATCTTGTAAACAAATTGTTAACAAGGTGTAAAAACATTGTATTTTTACCCGTTTTTGCCACCCCGTGAGTGTACTTCATACCTCTTTTCTTGTCAAGTGGATTTTTTTGACTTTTGTGTCGGATTTTCCGCCACGAGGGTTCTTCCGGCGCAGGAAACCCGTTGTTTTTTGTGGATTTCTTATATTTTTCGACAGTTCGCCTATTGTTTGTTGTAGAGTTTTATGATAATATCACAGTTAAGACCACGTGACGCGCTCCGCCTGCGCACGGACGACGATCACGGGACACGCAAGGAGGGCTTCCCTATGGCAAAAGATACCATCACCGTTGTAATGGCAGTTTATAATGTAGCTGCGACGATTACCGAGACGATCCGCAGCGTGCTGAACCAGACGTATCGGAACTTTACGCTTCTGATCATTGATGACTGTTCGACGGATGGTTCCGACTTTATTCTGAAGAATTTTGCGAAAGAGGATCCGCGTATCGTTTACGTTCGCATGCAGACGAACCAGGGTGTTGCATATGTCCGCAACTACGGTATCGAGCACGCGAAGACCGAGTGGGTCGCATTTTTCGACGGCGACGATCTGTGGCGCGAGGACAAGCTGGAGAAGCAGCTCTCGCTTCGTGACCGTATGCTCCGCGGCGACACCCCGATGTACCTCGATAACGGCGATCCGAACCCGATGTATCCGGCGATCATCTTCTCCGGCACGGGCTACATGGACTACAAGGGCAACCGCTACGGTTACATCCTGCGCGTGCCCGAGTCGATCACTTACAAGAAGCTCCTCAAGCAGAACCTCATCTCGTTCTCCTCGGCCCTTGTCAACAAGAACGTGATGGAGAAGTTCCCTGTGGACGGCAACCTGCATGAAGATTTCTATGCATGGCTCCTCGTCCTGAAGAAGGGCTTCGTTGCCTACGGCATCGACGAGCCGCTCATGACCTACCGCATCGACCGCGATTCCGCGTCGGGCAACAAGTGGGCAGCAGCCAAGAAGAACTACAACGTTTACAAGAAGCTCCGCTTCGGTTCCGTCAAGGCTCTGTACTACATGTTCTGCTACGCGAGACGCAACTCCGCGAAGTACAACAAGATCAAGAAGAGCTGATCGATCTTCAATCGCAAACAAAAACGACCCCCGGACAGCGCTCCTGCCCGGGGGATTTTTTTGACTTTTTCATTTTTCCTTGCCCACGCCGTAGGCCTTTCGCACCGCCCAGGAGATCGGGCGATACCCCAGGCACCGGTGCTTGAACAAAAAGCGCACCGTGCGGTTCGGGATCTTCTCGTAGACCGTCGGGTAATTGGCCTTCACGCTCTCGCCGAGCTCGCGGATGAAATCGCGGTAGCGCGCCATGGCGGGGAACGAGAGCCAGATGCGGGTCTGGGTCACAACAAGCCGCGAGAGCTCGTACTCGAGGTAGCGCAAAAGCGCGTTGCTCGTGTCCTCCTCCTTCACGCGGTCGTAAAATTCAAATATCCTCGTGAGCACCAGCCGGTGATCCGACACGTACTGCTGCATACGGTTGATGTTCATGCTCTGCTTCGGGCGTCCCACGCGGTACTGGTAGACCGTGAGGTCCAAAAAGCGCAGCGTCCGCACGTAGGGCATCGGGTAGAGGGCGTACTCCACGTCGACGTAGAAGCATTTTTCGTCCAGGGTGATGTCGTGCTCCTGCATCAGCTTCGTGCGGTAATTGAGCTGGTGAATGCGGATGTAGGGCATCTCCGCGATCTCGCCGAAGGTGTAGGGCTTGTCGCAGTCCACGAAGTTATATATGTCGTAGCGGTCCTCGGGCATGACTTTCCAGGTCACGTCCTGCACCGTGTTGTACCTTGTCACGACCACGTCTTCCTCGGTGGTCTTCAATCTCTCGACCAGCGCGGAAAATGCAGCCTCCTCAACCCAGTCGTCGCCGTCGATCACGCGCAGATACGTGCCCGTCGCGGCGCGCACGCCGGTGTTCACCGCCGAGCCGTGGCCGCCGTTTTCCTTCGTGATCACCCGCACCGTGCCCGGGTTCTCGCGCTCGTAGGTCTCAGCCATCTCCCGCGTTGTGTCGGTTGAGCCGTCGTTGACGATCAATATCTCGATGTCCTCGCCCACGCCGGCCGCCAGCATGGAGTCCACGCATTTGGCGAGGTACAATTCAACATTGTACGCCGGCACGATGATTGTAAGTACTTTCTCGCTCATGCGGTCTCCTTTCTAAACAGTTCTTTCCGGGAATGCTCACCAATATCAAGACGAAATCGCCTGTGTCAAGCTGCGTCAGTCTCAGAGACGCAATGCGTCTCTGAGACTACGTACAGCTTGGCACAATTCGTCTTGATCCAAAGCGCGACAGCGCTTAGAAGCCTTCCGTACTGTCCTCTTTCAACATTACCAGAACGGTCTGCAGCAACAGCTTCAGGTCCAGCCACAGGCTGTAGCTCTGGATATACATCAGGTCAAGCATCAGCTTTTCCTTGTTGGTTGTGTTGTATTTTCCCTCGATCTGGGCGAAGCCGGTGAGGCCGGCCTTCACGCGAAGGCGGTATTCGTACTCGGGGTAATCCCCGTCAAATCCATGGAGATACACGAGCTGCTCCGGCCGCGGGCCCACGAGGCTCATGCTGCCGCCGAGGATGTTCAAAAACTGCGGGAGCTCGTCGAGGCGCGTTGCGCGCAGGAATTTTCCGGCGCGGGTCACGCGGTTGTCGGTCTCCTGCATCGGCTTGGTAGCCTCGCTCTCGATCATGGTGCGGAACTTGTAGATCTTAAAGGGCTTGCCGCCCTTCGTGGCGCGAAGCTGCGTGAAGAACACCTTGCCGTGGTCGTCGAGCTTGATCAGGAGAGCGCTCAGCAAAAACAGCGGCGATGTCAGGATGAGCAAAATGCCCGCCCCGAGTATATCGAAGGCGCGCTTGAAGAAGCGCTCCAAAAGTGTCAGGTCGGTCTTGGCGGAGGCGAAGATCAGGGCGTCGCCGAACATTCGGTACTCGCTGGTCACCTCGACGATATCGCTGATCTCGGGCGTGAAGAGGATGTTCTTGCCGCGTCCGTAACAATACTCCACGATCTTGCGGCGCTGCTCCGTCGGAATGTCGCTTAGGAATACGTTGTCAAACTGCTCGATCTCCTCGTGAAGCCAGGGCTCCGTGTAGGAAACCACCTTGTCGCCGGGAATCTGCGCGGCACGCTTGCGGATGTTTTCGAGCATTTTCGGCTGGTCGGTGTCGCGGTTTACGATATAGATCGTGTGGCTGTTTCGGGTGGCGTAGTAGTAAATGTGGAAACCAAGCCGCACCAAAGCGAGCGTCAGAACGCCCTGCACGGCGATGGAGAACAGCCACATGCCGAAGCAGCTTAAGAACATGCTTCCGCTGGTGATGACCTTCGTGGTCGCACAAATCCAGATAAACACGATCAGATCGGTCAGCCAGGTATTGATAAATGCACTGTTCTGCACATTTTTCTTACTCTTTTTGCCGATGTCGTAACCGCCGTAGATGGCCATGAACATGACGTGCACCACAACAAACACGGCGATGGTCACTGCCGCGCTCTTGATATCGCTTCGGATTGCCGGATTGTAGATTGCCTGAAAGGCATAGAAGACCGCGATCACGCCGACGAACAGCGTCAGCTTGACCAGGCCGATCAGAAATCTCCAGAAATCGTTCATACCCACCCTCTGCTTCGTTTTCGCGAAAAATCCTCCCCAAAAGCCGTTTCGCAGGCCTGTTTTCGGGAATTTTTCGCGGAATGTACTTCAGTATACCATTCTTTTCGGGCAAGTGCAAGCAAGAACCGCGATTAATCCAGCAGCGCCTGATACACTTCCCGCTTGCCGATGCCGCGGTCGGCCGCCACCGCCTTCATGGCGTCCTTCCTGCTCATGCCCTGGGCCTCGTACATCGCGACGTGCTCCGCAATGTCGAGCTCGCTCCACGAGGCCTCCTCGGCCCGCTTCGCCGCCGCGGGGTCCGCCCCCTCGATGACGATGACGCACTCGCCCTTCGCGGGCTCCTCCTCATAGTGCGCCGCTGCCCCGGCGAGAGTCCCGATGTAGCGGTCCTCGTGCTTCTTCGTAAGCTCCCGCAGGATCCGTACGTTCCGCTCGCCGCCAAGCGTCGCCGCAAGCTCTGACAAGGTCTTCGCAAGCCGGTGCGGCGCCTCGTACATCACGATCGTGCGCGTCTCGTCCGTGAGCTCCGCAAGCACCCGCGCCCGCTCCTTCTTCTCCGTCGGCAGAAACGCCTCGAAGCAGAAGCGCCTCGTGGGAAGGCCCGAGATGGTGAGGGCCGTCACGCACGCACACGCCCCGGGCACGGCAGTCACCTCGACGCCGGCCTCCAGCGCCATGCGCACCAGCTCCTCGCCGGGATCGCTGATGCCGGGCATACCCGCGTCGGTGATCACCGCGATGTTTTTGCCCTCGATAAGCATCTCCGTAAGCTCCCGCCCCTTGTCGAAGCGGTTGTTCTGATGGTAGCTCGTCATGGGGGTATGGATCTCAAAATGCGTCAGCAGCTTGCGCGAATTTCTCGTGTCCTCCGCTGCGATCAGATCGACCTCCTGCAGGACGCGGATCGCCCGCATGGTCATGTCCTCCAGGTTTCCGATTGGCGTGGTTACCAGATATAACATGTCTTCTCCTTTATCTCAAAAACCGTACAGTTCTTTCACTTCGTCCGTATATTCGCCTTCCCGCTCCCACAGGATCAGGGGCTTCTCCACCTCGATCCGCGGCCGTCCCCCGCGCACAAACCCGATAAGCACCATGTTGGGCTCGCGGTCCCTGTAAGGGTACACAAGGCGCATCCGCTTCGGCTCGAGGTTATATTTCGCGGCCGTCGCGAAGATCTCGGCCAAGCGAAACGGCCGGTGCACCATGTAAAACCGCCCGCCGGGCACTAACACCGCTGCCGCCTCGCGGCAGACATCGTCTAAGGAGCACAGTATCTCGTGGCGTGCGATCGCCTTCGCATCCGCCGGATTCACGATCCCGTGGCCTCCCGTCATGTATGGCGGATTGCACGTGACCACGTCAAAACTTCCCCGTCCGAAAATGGCGGATGCCTCCTTTAAGTCCCCCTCCTCGATGCGCACACGGCCGAGAACCGGGCGGGATTGTTGCGAGGCAGGTGCCTCATTTTCCGACAAATCCGCGCTTTCCGACTCGCCCCGCAGGGCGATGTTCATGGCGACGCTGCGGCGGGCCATGTCGACGCTCTCCGGCTGGATCTCCAGTCCCACGAGCTCGGCGGCGTCCGTTTTGGCGGAAAGCAGCAAAGGCAGGATGCCCGTGCCCGTACCCATGTCGAGACACCGCTCTCCTGCCTTGATCTCCGTATATGCGCTCAACAAAACCGCGTCCATGCCGAAGCAGAAACGCTCTGGATCCTGCAAAAGCCACAGGTTGCTGCGCTGCAGATCCACAGCGCGCTCATTGCCTTTGATGAATGTCTCCCGGTTCGCCATGCGCGTCTCCCATTCGTTTCATCATTCGTCCAGATGCTGTCCGCCCTCACGCTTCTCGAGGCGCTCCAGCTCGCGGAGGCCCTCCTCGTTGTCGCTCTTGTCCCGGCGGTTGTCGTCGCGGTCGCGACGGCGGCGCTGGTAGTATTTGACGTCGTCCGCGGAGTAGTCGCGAACCTCCTTCTCCTCGCCGTCCGCGCCGTTCACCGAAACGATGACCTTCACGCGCTGCTTTAAGACGTTGGTGGCCGAAACCTCTCCGATGAGGCCGTCCGAGGTCTTCACCAGGTCGCCCACGTTGGGCAGGCGGCTGTTTAAGTACTCGTACGCATCCTCCTCGTTTTTAAGGCAGCACATCAAACGGCCGCAGTTGCCGCTGATCTTTGCAGGATTTAACGAAAGGTTCTGCTCCTTCGCCATCTTCACGCTCACCGGCGCAAAATCCGCCAGATACGTGTGGCAGCACAGCTCGCGCCCGCAGATACCGATGCCGCCGCGGATCTTCGTCTCGTCGCGCACGCCGATCTGCCGAAGCTCGATCCTCGTGCGGAACACCGACGCCAGGTCCTTCACAAGCTCGCGGAAATCAACGCGCCCGTCCGCCGTAAAATAAAACAGGATCTTGCTTCCGTCGAAGGTGTACTCACAGTCAATGAGCTTCATGTCGAGCTCGTGCTTCGCCACCTTCTCGGCGCACACCGCCAAAGCGCTCTTTTCCTTGCCGCGGTTTTTCTCGGCCATGCGGTCGTCGTCCGGCGTCGCCATGCGAAGCACCGGCTTTAACGGCGGCACAACCCTGTCGTCGCTCACCTCGCTGCGGCCGCGCACGACATAGCCGTACTCCTTGCCCCGCGCGGTCTCCACGATGACGTGGTCGCCGGCCTTGACATCAAAATCGAGAGGATCAAAATAGTACACTTTTCCCGCCTCGCGGAAGCGTACTCCGATGATAATTGCCATACTTCTCTCACGCGCTTACGCGCGTCCTTTCTATCATTTTCCGTCTTTAAAACAGTTTTGCATCCCCAGAAGATACAGCCAGAAGGCTATCTCCATATTCACGTTCACGGCGCGGTTTGCGCGGATCGTTCCGATGTCACCGGACAGCTTCATGATGTCCTCGTAGGACAGACCCTCCGCGTGAAATGCCACGCTGTCGGCGTCCTCCGCAAACATCAGCCGCGCCTTCGGGCCGATGGCCTTGTATGCCAGCACGTCGCGAAGCCAAACCAGCAGAAGCCCCAAAAGCGTCTCCTGCGCGTCCTTCGCGCCCGCAAAATCCTTCGCCAATTGCGACATGCGGTCCTCCCGCATCGTCGGCACCGCCTTCATCATCGACACCGCCGCATCGCGCTGTTTCTGAAACTCCTCCGACCGCGCGCACGCCAGCGCCTGACCGGGGCTTCCGCCCGCGTAGGCCGCTGCCAGCCGCGCCCGGTAATCGGGCAGCTTCTCGCGGTCCATCAGCCACTCCACCAGCTCGTTCTCCGGCGCCGGCAGCATCTGCAGCAATACCGAGCGGGAACGGATGGTCGGAAGCAGCGACTCCGCGTTGTTTGTCAAAAGTAAAATGACCGCGTACGACGGGGGCTCCTCGAGGGTCTTGAGGAGAGCATTTTGCGCTTCCGCATTCATGCGCTCCGCCTCGTCCACGATGAAGATCCGGTACGGGCCCGCCATGGGCTTCACCTGCACCACGTTGCACAGCTGTTGGCGAATCTCGCCGACGGTGATGATGCTCTTTTCGTGCGTGACCCAGGTGATGTCGGGCTGGTTTCCCGAGTCCGCCTGGCGGCAGGAAAGACAGCTCCCGCAGGGTTCCGTCCCGCCTTCGGTGCACAGAAGCGTCGCCGCGAAGATCTTGGCCACAAGCCGCTTCCCGACGCCGTCCGGCCCGTCCAGCAGGTACGCGTGCGACACGTGCCCGCCGCGTACGGACTCCTGCAGGTACGATATCACCCGCTTATGTCCAACCACGCTGCGAAATGTTTCCATGGTTACTCCAGATACGAATCCAGAATCTCCTGCGCCTGCTTAATACAGTCGCCGAAATCCCGGTTATAAATCGTGTGTACATCCGCGCCGAGCTTTTCCGCAAGCACCTCCGGCGCGTAATCCTTCTCGTCCGCAAGGAACCTCCGGCAGACCTCCGCGTAATTCGGCTTCTTCTGCTGCCGCTCCCGCAAAGTCGCCCGCATCAGGCGCTCCCCGTCATCGAGGGTCACAAAGACCGGCACGATGTTCTCGCGCCCCAGGGTCTTCTCCAGCCCGCAGAAAGCCTCGATGGTTCCGATCATCAGCGAACTGTGCTTTGCGAGGTCGATCTGCCCGTCATCCGCCGTAAAATACGTCCACCGCCCCATGACGGTGTCGTAGTCGCGGCGCTCCAAAATCTTCCCGGCCGCCGCCATCTCCTCCATCTGCTCCGTCGAGACGAAACGGTACTGTACATTGTTCTTCTCGTCGGTCCGGATCGGTCTTGTCGTGTACGGAATCACCGGCCGAAGGCGCCCCTTGTAAAGCTTCAAGAGCTCCTTCGCCACGCTGTCCTTTCCCGATGCGCTCTTCCCGAGCAGCATAAACAGTCTACCCATACGCAGGTCCTCCCAGACTGCGGAATTGCCGAAGCCCCTGTTTTGAGGCGTTAAGCTACTCCACCATTCAAAAATCTTAACACATTTTCCGCGAAAATGCTATCTTTTTTCAAAATCTTATGGTAACATCGCCTGTGTGCCCGCGCCCCGTGCGCGGGGCGCGACTACTGTTTTCGGGAGATTTTACCATGCGTCTGCGCAACATTCCCGGGGCCCGCGAGGAAATGCTCGTCAACCCCTTCATCGTCCAGAACCCCGAACGCCTCCGCGGCCTGTGGAACTCTGAGTTCGGCAACAAAAACCCCATCCGCATCGAAATCGGAATGGGCAAGGGACAGTTTCTGCTCACCCTCGCGCAGCAAAACCCCGGCGTCAACTACGTCGGCATCGAAAAATACTCCTCCGTCCTCCTCCGCGCCCTGACGCGCCAGGAGGAACTCAAGCTTCCGAACCTTCGCCTCATGCGCTTCGACGCCGAGACCATCGACGAGGTTTTCGCCGAGGGCGAGGTGGACCGCATCTACCTCAATTTCTCGGATCCCTGGCCCAAGGACCGCCACGCCAAGCGCCGCCTGACCTCGGACCGCTTCCTTGCGCGCTACGCCCGGATCCTCGCGCCTTGCGGCTGCGTGGAATTTAAGACCGACAATGTGGATCTGTTTGATTTTTCGCTGGCAGAGGCCGAGTCCTGCGGATGGACGCTCTCCCATGTAACAAGGGATCTGCACAACTCCGAAGACGCCGCGAGGAACGTCACAACCGAGTACGAGGACCGCTTCTCGGCCGCCGGAAATCCCATTTGCCGCATGGTCTGCACGCCGCCTGCCGGACAAGCGTAAAAAAGTCGGAAAATTTCGCAAATTTGTTGTTGACAAAGCCATAGCAATCGTGTATATTAGTCCTTGCGTTCCGCAGAAATCAAATAACGCGCGCCTCTAGCTCAGTTGGTAGAGCACCTGACTCTTAATCAGGGTGTCCAGGGTTCGAGCCCCTGGAGGCGCATCCAAAGGTCTCCATTTGACAGCTTGACTGTTGGGCGGGGGCTTTTTTCTTTCCGAAAATGCGCGTATACTATGTCCTGTGAGGAGGTAGTCCTTATGATCACGCTTCTTTCCAAACTTTTCATTCGGAACGATCTGTCCGCGGATGCGCACCGCAGCGCCTACGGAAAGCTCTGCGGAATCGTCGGCATCATCCTGAATCTTCTGCTCTTCGCCGGCAAATTCTTCGCCGGTCTGGTGAGCGGCTCCATCGCCATCACCGCGGACGCGTTCAACAACCTCTCCGACGCCGGTTCCTCCGTCGTCTCTTTGGTGAGTTTCCGCATCTCCGAGCAAAAGCCCGACGCGAAGCACCCCTACGGCCACGGCCGCATCGAGTACATCGCGGGGCTCATCATTTCCGCTGTCATTATCATCATGGCCTACGAGCTGATCAAGGATTCCGTCGGCAAGATCATCCACCCCGCGAACACCGAGTGGTCCCTTCTCGTGGTCGGCATCCTTGTGGTTTCCATTCTGGTCAAGCTCTACATGGCCTTCTATAACACCAAGCTCGGCAGACGCTTTGACGCCGCTGCCCTTCGCGCCACCGGCATCGACAGCTTAAGCGACTGCGCCGCCACAACCGTGGTTTTGCTGTGCACAATCCTCGCGCACGTAAAGGGCTGGCGCATCGACGGCTACGCCGGCGTTTTGGTGGGCGGTTTCATCCTCTTCGCGGGCATCCGCGCCGCGCGGGAGGTGGTCGGTCCCCTCTTGGGCGAGCCGCCGGAGCGGGAGTACGTGGATCAGATCGAGCAGCTGGTGCTCTCCTTTGACCCCAATATCCTGGGCGTCCACGACCTGATGGTCCACGACTACGGCCCGGGCCGCCGCGTCATCTCGCTGCACGCGGAAGTTCCCGCCGAGGGCAACGTGCTGGAGCTTCATGACATCATCGACAACCTCGAGCACCGCCTCAGCGAGGAGTGCGGCTGCGTTGCCACGATCCACATGGACCCCGTCGTCACCGGCGATCCGCGGGTCGACGAGCTCCGCTACGCGGTTACCGACATCCTCGCCTCCATCGACGAGCGCATCACCATGCATGATTTCCGCGTTGTCTTCGGCCCCTCGCACACGAATCTCATCTTCGACATCGTGCTGCCCTTCGACTATCCGACCTCCGAGGAAGACGTCCTTGAAGACATCGATTCCCGCGTGAAATCGAAGCTCGGGCCCACCCACTTCACCGTCGTCCAGGTGGACCGCACCGCAGTGAAATAAGCCCGCGTGAAGCCACCAAAAGCCTGAACATCCGATGCGCTTTCCGGGCACATAAAAAGGACTGCCGCCCGCGGTTGCAACCGCGAAAGCGACAGTCCTTATTTTTGCTCAGATCCGAGATGTTGTAAGCTTGTTATTACTCCCCAGTCATTCCTGCCAAAGTTCCGAGGAACGTCGTTCCGTCGACTTCGCCGGCAAATGCTCTCGTAATCAGGTTGACATACTCCATCTCAAGCTGCGTATCATAATGGTGGCAGAACAAATCCAAACCGTAGTTGTAAGGAGCAAATGCATCCGCCGTCTGCGTCAGATCGGCGATGGAGCGGAACAAGCCGTTCACATCGTTTGTAGCATAGTCGATCTGCCATGCCGGAAGCGCCTTGCCGGAGAGGAATGTGTACTTGGAAATCAGCTGGCCGAGCTCTACGGCGTACTTCGCTGCAGCGTCCTTGTTCGCGGACGTGTTGCTGACAGCGAGCACTTCGCTGGCGCCGCCTACGAACTGGCCTGCGCTGCCCTTTGTGCTGTCGATTACCGGGAATTCACATGCGCGGATGTCCGCGGTGCTGTCACTGAGCTCGATGTAGTCCCAACTTCCTCCCATATAGAACGCGCAGGTGCCGTTCTTCAGAGCGTTTCTTGCAGCGACACCGTCGTCCGTTACGGACGCGGGATCCGTCCCGAAATAGCCGTCGCTTACGAAGGTTGCAAGCAGGTCGATGGCTTCCGCTGCATCCGTGTTGGTCCAGGTTGCATTTGCCGCGGGATACGTATCAGCAAGGGCTGCTGCGCCGCCGTTTTTCAAGATCATAGTATTCAGATACTGCTCGACGCACCACGCCGAACCGCCTGCGCAACCGAAGGGCGTGATACCCCGGGCAAGAAGCGCGTTGCAGCATGCAATCAGGTCATTGTACGTGGTCGGAATCGTGTTGTAACCGGCCGCGCGAAGCGCGTCCATGTTCACGAAAAGAACTTGGATGTTCACCGCGTAAGGAACGCCGTACTTCTGCCCGTTAAAGGTGCTGTTTTCGCATACAGCCGCGGAAATCTGACCGGTAACTCCGGCAAATGCGCCCTCAAGGCCATACACCTTTCCGCCCGAAACGAGATTCTCAAGATATTCGTCGGTCCAAACCGTGATAATGTCCGGAAGATCCGCCTGCGCCGTCGTCGCGAGCTTATCTCTGTATTCATCGTCGGCACCTGCGGAGGGGTCTACCCGGAAATCAATGTTCGGATAGCGGGTCCGCATCTCGGCTACCGCCTGATCAAAGCTTGCGCGGAGATCGGAATTCTCATCGATAGGACTCCACATCGTAAGCACCGTTCCTGCCGGAAGATCCGCAAGATTGATGCCGTTTCCTGCTACACTGCCCGTGGGATCGGGCGTTCCGGTGGGATCTGTCGTGCCGGTAGGCTCCGGCGTAACGGTTGTCTCGCCGCTTGCAGGCGTTCCACTCGGCTTCTTCTGGTTCTTAGAACCCAGGAAGGCCGCTGTACACAGCCCGCCGATCACTGCTAAAAATACGACTGCCGCAACCGCACGCATTGCCCAGGCAAGCGCTTTGGACGGCTTTTTACGTACCTTGGTAACCACCGGAACCCCATTCTCCGGCGTACTCTTCGTCATTTGTGCCATAATTTTCTCCTTTTCCTGTTTTTCATACTGTTCCTTTGCCTGCATAACTCTACGGAACACTTCGTCATGATCTCTCATATTTTCCTCTGCCTTTCCGGGCTCCCGTCTTACCGAACCCTGTCACCTATTCCCTAACTTCATGCGAAGCGACTTCTTGGCGCGCTCAAAAAGATGATAGATTCCGGCCGAAGACTTTCCCATGACTTTCGCAATGTCACACAATTCCATTCCGTAATAGAACTTGAGCGTGAGAACGCGGCGGTAATCCGGCTTTAAATCGTTCATTGCCACCAACAGCCGTTCCCGTTCTTCCTGCTCCAAAAGAGCTGCTTCGGCACTTCTCTGTCCGTACTCCCCACAGACAAGCTCCTCCGAAAGAGGTTCTGTTTCCGGCGGTTTCCGCCGTAACCGGTCAATTGCCAGATTTCTGCCGATGGCGTACAGCCACGTCTTGAAGGACGAATTGCCCGAAAAATGCGGTTTCTTCGTCGCCAGCACGATCATGGCTTCCTCGGCGCAGTCCTCAGCGTCCGTAAGATTATCCAGATACGTATTCAGATAGAGCGACAACCCATCGTAATACAAGTCGATAATCTCGCGGAGGCCTTCGTCCTGACCGGCGAGAAAACGGCGGTAGCTACTTGCACCGTTATCCATCGTTGACCCCCCCCTTTTTACTCTTCTGCCCTTTAGACGCAGAAATCGCGACAAATTCGCCGCATTTTCCGAAAACTTTTTAAATACTTTTTATAAACTTTTTTAAAAATTTTTCAGAATTGTTTGCAGGATAGTTTTCAGAACATTCTGATAGAAAAGAAGAATCCGGCGGCATATAACCGTACTTCCGCCGCCGGCGATGAAAGTTTTTTCGATTGATGCGCTGTTCTCTGCAGCGGTCTTTACCCCTACCCTTTATGCACCGCTGCGCTCTACCAGATCCGATACCGCCCCGAAAGCGCCAGAAGCGCGAAGATGTAGAGACAGTTGTCGTAATAGCGGCGCACGCCCCGGCGGAGCGGCTGGTTCCAAAACCACAAAACCCAACGCTTTGCCGTCGCAAAATCGCTCTGCGGATCGTCGCTGTAAGGCACCGTAAGCGCTCCCTGCGCCGTGGTTGCAAGCAAGCCTAAGGGGTGCAGCACCGGCCTCTGGATCGGCGTTCCGTCGATCTCAAAAGAGCAGCGGCAGGCCTCCAGGTCCGTTCCGAAGAAGCGCATCACGCGAAGCGGCGCGCTGTACTGGCCCACGTCCTCGCCGAACCACACCGCATCCAGACCGATATTTGCCGCCGTGCGGTACGCATCGCTGAAGAACGTTCCCATATTTCCCCAGGGAAGCTGCTTTCGCATGGGCGTTCCGTCGAAGTTCGCATACTCCGGATTAAGGCCGGTCTCCGGGTGGCACGCCGTCACCAGATACTCGCGGCTTGCGCGGGCAGCGCGCTTCCAAAACGGCCGGTCCTCCTCGTAGGCCCACTCCGCGAAGAGCTCGTAGAAGTGCGGAAGATGGTAGGACGGGTCCGTGTGCGGACAGCCCGGAACGAACAAGATCTGCGCGTTCTCGCGGTTCCACATGGGCGCTCCTGGGCGTCCTCCCTCGCCCTTATGCACGCAGGCGCGAAGGATTTCCTTCGCCTCGCGGCTGTACTCAAAGATGCCCTCTCCGTCGCCCCAGCGGTGGGACGCAAAGAACAGGGCCATCGCGAAAAATTCCTCGCCGTCGGGGGCGGGGCCGGTTGCATTTTTCGTGCCGTCGGTCTGACAGGACCACGCAAAATACCCCTCGTTCTCGCCGGAATCCATGTACATGTAGGTCTTCGCCCACTTCCAGATGCGGTCGAACTCCTCCTTGCGGTCCATCTGCACGCACATCATCATGCCGTAGGACATGCCCTCCGTGCGGGCGTCGTTGTTGCCGGTGTCCTCAAGATACCCCAGATCGTCGCCGACCGCGTGGTAGATCCGCTCCGCCTCATCGTAGAAAAATGTCTCAAAAACCTCCCTGATCCGGTTCTCGATCTCCGCCTCGGAAATGCCGATCTCCGCCAAAAGATTGCGGTACACGCCGCTTTTGTAAGCTCCCATTTTACGTTTCTCCTAACCTCACGTATTCGGGCGACAGAGCCCGCCCTTTCCGTCAACGATACCACAAAAAAGCGCCCCGGACAATGGCATAAAGCCTCCGCCCGGGGCGCTGATACGGTGTATCCCGTACTATTCCTTCAGATTGACAATCTCCATTCGTTTCTCGCCGGTGAACTCCGCGCCGCCGTTGCCGTCCGGAAAAAGCTCGCTCCACGTGATGAGCGCAGTGCCGTTCGGAGCAACGGTCATGTCCGTGATACGCTCGTTCGGATCGTCATTCATGAAATATATCCTCTCCGTCGAGGATCCGTTAAAGCGATAACAATGGGCATTCGTGTCCGCAAGGGCCTTCTCCGGCTCGCGCCAGTAGAAGATGTTGACATTCGGATCCGATGTCAGCGCCGCACCAAGGCCGGTCTGCATCATCAGCTTTTTCTCCGTGAGATCATACAAAAACGACGTGACGCTGGAGTTTTCGATGAAAAGGTATCGCTCGTCGATGACGCGGAACGCGACCATATACTGGATCATCTCATCGGGCACGACATCCGCCGGGCTGTGCTCACACACTGCCTCGGTAAATGCAGCCGTCACATCGATCTCCGCGAGCTTCGTAAAGCGATTGTTATACTTGTCCACAAACATCTGCTTCGCCACACTGTCCTCGTACACCACGCGCAGAACGTATAAGTTGCCTCTTTCCGCGTACAGCCCGCGAACCGCCTCGTGGCGCGGACCCTCACCCCACGGCAGGCGCAGGTAATCCATTTCTGACAGGCTTTCGTCCTCCGGATGGTACGCGTAAAATGCACAATACTGACCGTCCCGGGAGTCGATATTGTAGAATATCACGCCTGAACCAAACGAGGTGAGCATTGTGTACGGAAAGCCGTTGTCCGACCCCTCAACCGTCTTCATGGTGCCGGCCTCCAGGTCAAAATCCAGAAGATACTGCGTAAGCATTGACTCCGGATCATACATGTCGCCGATGGTCATGAGAGTGAACAGCCTTCCGCCAATCAGCACACGGGACGCGTCTGTCTCATACCCCTGCTCGCCCTTCGGGATTGCAACGGATCCGATGACCTTCGATTCGCCGTTTCCTACGTCCGTCAGCCGGAACTCAAAGACCATACCGTCCTCTGTCTCCAGCTTGTGGTTCGAGAAAAGTCCGTAGTCCGTCATGGTGCACCCGCTGTCGTTGGAGCGGAACGTCCACCGGTTCTCCCCGTTTCTCACCTCGAAATCGTAGTACAGCTCCCCGGACATCACCGGCCCGCAGTAGGCGCCGTTGGGATCATCCACCGGCGTATCGCCGGGCTTGTCCGGATCCTTATCCCCGGGATTTTCCGGGTTCTGTCCGCCTTCCGGCGTCAGGTTGACCTCGTTTTTTCTCTTATCCTTCGCGTCGGTAGCATTCTTTTTTCCGCACCCGAAGGCGCTCACTACAAGGAGCATGGCCGCCAGCAAAAGCGCTGCGCGGCGCATTTTCCGCAGTGTTTTCATGATATCGTTTCCCCTTTTTTGTTAATTGATTCAGATATGAAACTGCCTGTAAAGCGGGGCTTTTGCGCGCCGAAGCCCCGCTTTATGTCGCTCTTACGAAGCCGATGCGGGCTGCGGGTTCTCCACCACGCCCACGAACAGCGGAATGCCGCTTTCCGAGCGGATGACGAAGAGGAACGGCCGGTCGAACCGGAGAACAAGCTGCTCCGTGGGAAGCGAGGTGCCAAACGCCGCTATCTCCGTAAATGCTGCCGCCTCCGCGCCTTTCTCGTCGATGCGAACGCGGGCGCTGTGCTTCATTTCGGACACGTAATATCCCACGGTTTCGTCCGTCACCATCGACGAAAAATCCGACGTCTCCGGGTTGAACACATCCTTTACGCCCAGCTTCTCCAGCACGCCGCACAGGTCACAGGAGTACGAAATATCGAACTTCGGAACGGTGAGATCGATCAGCGCCTGTTCCGCCTTCTGATACCCGTAGCCCTGCTCAAGCAGCGCCAGGACCTCGGGATCCGTCAAAAGATCATCGACGGTGGATCCTTCCTCCGGAAGAATAAACCACATCGAGGCGTTCGCTTCGCTGATAAATCGAAGCGGAACCGAGACAAAGTTGTCCCCGTAGTAATACAGTTGACTGTACAAAAGCGTGTTCATGAACTCGGCCTGCTTCTCCCCGTCTGCCGCGTGGAAAACGCCGGGGCTCGTCAGACTTTCGTCGAAGGGACCCTGCCATTTTTCGGCAAACCAGACAGTTGTCGCAAGTGCCAGAACCGTCTCCGGATCCAGGGAAATACCGTCGACCGCGTCCTTCAAAAGTCCGCCCGTCTGTTTGTTAAGCCACTGCCGGAGCGCGTTGTCATACTCGGCGCTGCCCATTTTCCCGCGGAAGGACGCCGCGTAATAGTAGTCCGCAAGCCTCTGCAGCGTCTCCGTATTGTAGTTCGGCTCATCGCTTGCTTCCGTCTTCTCCCGAAGCCACAGAGACGACCCGAGGATCAGCTTTCCGTGCTCGTCGTTCTTGTAAAGGTGCTCCCACATTGCATTTGCGCGGGTCCGCAGATCCTGCACGGTATCCGCGCCCGTGAGCGATAAAAGCTCCGCTCTGGTGTTTCCGTCCGTAAGCTCCGAAAGCATCGCCAGCGCAAAATAAATGTTGATCGGCGAGTACGTGCGGTTCGCCCCGTCGCGGTTTGCTAAAAGCATGCGCATCGCCTTCTCGTTAAATGCATTGACCGGCGAGACCGCCTTCGCAACGCCGTACTCCTGCAGCTTCTCGCGGTACGGCCGGTACTGGTCTTCAAAGGCCGCCTCCGCCTTTTTGTACCCGTCGCTGTCCAGGATTCCGCTGGCATCGATATAATCCGCCACATCCGGCGCCGTCTTCATCGCCGGCATCACCCGGGATGCGATCAGGTATTTTCCGAGCACCTCGTCCTTCGCAAGGTCGATGGTCCGCTCGGCGCTTCCCGCCGTCACCGTATTGTCCGCCGGCTCCTTCGGCGTCTTTTTATTGCGGAAAATCCCCGTCTTCATAGCGATAGCCACTCCTACGATCACAACCACGGCCGCTGCCGCAGCCGCACTCCATATCACACGAAGCCTCCGTTTCCTGCGGGCTTCGGCCGCATTGGCCTCGCTCCTTGCAAGAAGCTCCTCATCCACGGCTCCGATATTCTCAAACAACTGATCTGCTCTCATGTTCGACTCCTTTCTGCGGCGGCTTTTGCGCTTCGCTGCGCCCGCCGCGTCTCCCCTACATAAGCTGTTCCTTCGTCAGGTATTCCTTAAGCTTCGCCCTGGTGCGGCTTAGGATCACTCCGGCGTTACTCCCCGAAATCCCGTATTCCCGGGCGATTTCCTTCACGTCCTTCACAAAGAAATACCGCTGCAGGAAGATGTCTCTCTCCCGCTCCGGCAGGCTCTTAACGAACGCATTGATCGCCCTCTGCAGCTCCTCCGTCATCGCGCTGTCCTCGGTGTCATGAGTGCCGGCCACGCACTCCTCGAGCTCCTCGATGGCAAGCATCGCCTCGCCGCCTCCGCGTTTTGCTGCATTTTGCGCCTTTCTGCGGTTGATGGCGTGGTTTCTGGTGAGCTTTGCAAGAAACATCCGAAACACCGTCGGCCGCTTGGGCGGAATGGCGTTCCAGGCCGAAAGAAGCGCGTCGTTAACACACTCCTCCGAGTCTTCACGACTTCCGAGGACACGGTAGGCAATCGCCTGCAGATAGCGGCTGTACTTGCTCTGCGTCTCGCGCAAGGCCTGTTGGTCGCGGGCAAAAAACAGCTCGACGATCCGGTCATCCTCCATGCGGAAACCTCCTGTTTCGTATTTTCCTGCCTCACCCGATAAGACAACTTCCGGGTCGGAATCTTACAAACATTTTTCGAAAAATGCTCTCTTTTTATCAAAAAACTTCGAATTTCTTCAAAAATCGCCGCCCGAACCTTTGAAAATCCGGCCCCATGGCTTATACTGATACCAGACCGGTGCGCTGCTGCGGCCGCTTTGCGCCGCGGTTTCACCGCAAAATCCTCAGGGGGTGTCTTATGATTGCTATTGTGACAGGCGCAAGCTCGGGAATCGGATATGAAGTGTGCGCACAGCTGCGCGACCTCGGCTACACCGTGTACGGCTTAAGCCGCCGCGGAACCGCGCCGGAAGGCGTAAACGGACGCTCCGTGGACGTCACCGACGCTACAGCCCTGCGCTCCTGCATCGACGCCATCGCCGCCTCCGAGGGCCGCATCGATCTTCTGGTGGCTAACGCCGGCATGGGCATCTCCGGCCCCATCGAGATGACCCCCGCGGAGGACGCGCGCCATCTCATGGACGTCAATTTCTACGGCCAGTTCTACGCCGCACAGGCCGTTCTCCCGCACATGCGGGCGCAATCCGCCGGCACCATCGTCTTCACGAGCTCCGTCGCCGCGCCGATTGCCATCCCTTATCAAGCATTTTACTCCGCCAGCAAGTCCGCCGTCAACTCCTTAGCGCTTGCCCTTCGCAATGAAGTCCGCGACCACGGCATCCGCGTCTGCGCCGTCATGCCCGGCGACTCCGGCACCGGCTTCACGGACGCCCGCCGCAAGACCGCCGGCGGCGACGCCTACCCCAAATGCGACCGCGCTGTCGCAACCATGGAAAAGGACGAACGCGGCGGCATCGCTCCCTCGTCCGTCGCAGCGGTCATCGTCCGCGCCGCACGAAAGAAAAACCCTGCGCCGTTGTACGTCGCAGGGTTCAAATACCGCCTTTTGCTGGCTCTTTACAACATCCTTCCCGCCCGTCTCGCCGTATGGCTTGTCGGAAAGGTTTACTGATCGATCACAGCATCGAGATCACGTGGACGGCGAAGCACAGGTAAGCCAGAGCGACCACCGTCAGCGCCCCGAAAAATACTTTGCCGAACTTCGAGTCGACCTTAAGTCCCAACTTTCCGCGGGAGATCAGCCAGAACACGAAACCGCCGATCAGCGGCGCCACGCAGAGGAAAATCTCGTAGATACTGAACCTTGTTGCGATGGTGTCCACGTACACCTTAGACACTCCCGTCAGGATCACGCCGTAAGTCGAGAGCATCTCGTTGCGCATGTTTCGGATGCGTTCATCGATATCATCTCTTACCTTCGAATCCGAGCCGCGGACGTAGCCTTCCACCAGCAGTCCGTCGGGGTCGTTGGCAACGCCCTGCGTAAAATTCTTCTCATACCAGTTCTTGTCCGCGCGCACCAGCACATAATTGGTAAGCGACGCGTCCGCCACCAGAAAATAATGTTCATAGGCCGTCGGGATGAAATTCACCGAATGCTTGAACGTGGTGGTCTCGCCCCAGCTTAAGGAATACTTCGCCCGGAAGCTCGTCCAGGTTCCCTTCTCCAGATAGTAGATATCTTTTTCGGGCTGCGGCTTTAAGTCGCTTTTCTTTGCGAGGGTGCTCACGCCGAAATACCCGAGCAGGCCAAGCAGGCCCACCAGAAACAAAATGCCCAGAACCGCTCCGACGGTTCCGCTCTTTTTCGGTTTCTCTTCCATTTTCCATTTCTCCTTTGATACCCAATCCGGGCCGGGTCTTCTTTTGTCCCTTGTCCCGATGTGACAAAGGGACGGTTTTTGTAACCGTCCCCGTCTTTTGGTTACGTCCACGAGAGGAGTCGAACCTCCGACCTACCGCTTAGGAGGCGGTCGCTCTATCCTACTGAGCTACGTGGACAAATTTTCTGCCGCTTCGCAATTATACCGCACACAGCGGAAAAATTCCACCGGAAAATGGATTTTTCCGTCGAAAATCTCCGCATAACGTATTACTCCAGCTCGCCTTGATTTCGTCATTTTGACGCTTCCAGGCGTCCGCGCGGATCGCCGTGCATCCCAATCCCTTGTATAGCATGTGTTTCTCTGACACAATTTCTTGCGGATCGACGGTTTTGCGCCGTTCGCTTCAATGTATCGCATTATACGTCGTGTTTCATCGGCGTTTTTTGCAAAAAGCCGGGTCGTTGTTCGCATACAGAACTGATTAATTTGCGTAACATAATGCGTTATTGTTGCATATTGTGAATTTGCTCCGGGAGCGGCTTCCGGGCAAAAATCAGTGCGTCGTGAGGGCCTCGTGCATCGAGCATGCCTCGTCGAGAACCTCCTTCTCCTCGTCGGAGAGGATGACGTAGGTGTTGCCCTTGATGACTTCCTTGACGTAGGTGTAGCAGCCTTCGCGGTTGTGCATGCTGGTCATGATGAAACCGTCGTTGTCATCATTGAGAAGGCAGAGGCTGTAGCTGAGCTTTCCGCCCATCTCGGCAAAGGCGTCGTAGCGCTTGACCGAGATCTTCCGAAACGAGGTGTCCCTCGCATCCTCCAGCAACTTGATCCGCGAGATTGCATCCGCAATCTGCGACTTGTTGGAATCCACCTCGCGGAACCGGGATAAGATCCGCTCCTCAAGACTTCTTCCGTTGGCACCGCGCATGAATTTGCGGTACTTCGTGTTCAGCTGATTGTACTTTAGGATCATGACCAGCGTCGTGATCAAAAGGATCAGCAGGAGAACGAGCATCCCCAAAGTAAGATACTCGATATCAATTCCCAAACGATCGAGCATAGTGCTCCCCCTGTTATTGTTGTTTTCTTGTCTACAGCGTCACGCCCAGAAGCTCGAGAATGCGCTCGAACTCCTCCAGAGAAAAATACGAGATCTCAATCTTGCCCTTGTTGCCTTCCTTGCCGGAGATCGCAACCTTCGTTCCGAGGGCCTGCTTGAGCTTCTCCTCGTAGCGCGCATAGGCGCGGTTGATCGCAGCCTCGTGAGGATTGGTCTTCTTCACAGCAGGCTTCTTCTCTTCCAGGAGCTTCTTTACGTAGCTCTCGGCGTCGCGAACGCTCATGCCGTCGGCAACCATCTGCTCCGCAGCAGCATACTGACGGTCCTTATTGTCGATCGCAAGAAGCGCCCTCGCGTGTCCTGCGGAAAGCGTCTTGTCGATGATCATCTCCTGGACGCGGTCGTCGAGCTTCAAAAGACGCAGCGAATTGGTGATAGTGGTGCGGTTCTTGGAGACTCTCTCCGCTACCGCCTCCTGCGTCAGAGAATACTCCTCGATAAGCTTGCGGTAGGCAACCGCCTCTTCAATCGCGTTGAGGTTCTCACGCTGCAGGTTCTCGATCAAGGCAACCTCGTACAGCTCCTGCTCGGAGTAGTCGCGAACCAGCACCGGAACCGCCTTCAGGCCGGCCTTCATGGCCGCACGCCAGCGGCGCTCACCGGCGATAATCTCGTAGGTCTTCTCTCTCTTGCAAACGATCAGCGGCTGAATCACGCCGTGGAGCTTGATGGATTCCGCGAGCTCCGCAAGCGCAGCCTCGTCAAACTGACGTCTCGGCTGATCGCGATTCGGCTCAATCTTGGAGATCGGAATCATTGTTTCACGTGAAACATCTTCCTTCCCGGGCTCCACTTTCTTTGCAAGATCATTGTCCATTTTTCTGGAGATCAACGAATCCAGTCCCATTCCGAGACCGCCTCTTTTAGCCATAGCAATCCCCTCCGTATCTTAGGATGCCGCAGGACGCATACTCCGTGCAGCTTATTTGCGTATCATTTTCTTTCTCTTGGTAAGCCGCTTGCCGTTTTGGCGCAACACTTCCACCGCAAAATCGCGGTAGGCCTGCGCTGCCTGCGATCGCTTATCGTAGATATTGATGGGCATTCCGTAGCTCGGCGCCTCTGCAAGACGCACGGAACGCGGGATAACCGTAGTGTAGATCTTCTGGTTTAAGTTGTTGTAAACGTTCTCCACAACCTGTGCGGAAAGCTTCGTGCGGTTGTCATACATCGTGAACAAAACGCCGTCAACCACAAGATTTTGATTGGTTCTCTCATGGATGATATCGACGGTATCCAGCAGCTGCTTTAAGCCCTCAAGAGCGAGGAACTCGCACTGTAACGGGATGATCAACGAATCGGAAGCCGTCAGCGCGTTACACGTGAGTGTATTGAGTGACGGCGGGCAGTCGATCAGAATGAAATCATACCGGTCCTTGATCGTCCGCAAAGCGTTGCCGAGAATGAAATTGCGGTCGTCATAATCGACCACTTCAACCTCCGCGCCGGCCAGATCAAGCGTTGAAGGAATCAGATCAATCCCCGCGTAGCGCGTCGGAACGATACATTCAGAAGCCGCCAGCTTCCCGGTGAAGAGCTCATACGAGGACACCTCCTGGTCGTCCTTGCGGACTCCTAAGCTGGTGGTCGAATTGCCCTGCGGGTCCACGTCCACGATCAGCACGTTCATATTGTATTCGGCCAGGCATGCCGCAAGACTGACTGTAGTCGCAGTCTTTCCGACACCACCCTTCTGATTTGTGATGGAAATGATCTTTCCCATATAGCCCTCCGATGCATCGCATGAGAATTTTCCGATGCAAGACAAAGTATACCACAGAACAGGAAAAAGCGCCACTACAAGATATGGCGCCTTTTTTGTGCAACAATACCATTTTCAGTCAAAATGTTTCACGTGAAACAATCGGACTCTTCATCGGCTTACCGCCGCCGCGGGGGTACTTCCTGTCGGTAGCCCGCTTCTTTGAGATCACCAAAAGCGTTCTTCCCAGATCGCTCTCAGGCACGGAAAATGCAGCCGTCTCCTCAAGCTTTCCCCCGAGCGTCGTGATCGCAAGCCCCGCCTCGGCAACCTCCCCGGCACAATCGCCGGACTTGTACGGAATAAACTTCCCGCCGACCTTTACGTAGGGAAGACACAATTCCGTGAGCGATGCAAGTCTTGTAACCGCCCTGGATACGCACACATCATACGCTTCGCGGTACTCTTCCTTGCGGGAGTATTCCTCGGCACGCGCGTGCAGGCACGTCACATCCCTCAGGCCGCACTCTGCAACAACCCTCTCAAGAAAAGAGATCCGCTTTCCGAGGGAATCCAGAAGCGTAAGCCGGATCTGCGGAAACAAGATCTTCAGAGGAACGCCGGGAAATCCTGCGCCGGTCCCTACGTCGATCATCGTGACGGCTTCACCCGAGGCGAGTCCCGGCAGCACCTTCACAAGGCACAGACTGTCAAGCCAGTGCTTGACGCACACATCCTCGTACTCCGTGATGGCCGTTAAGTTCATCACGCGATTCGTCTCAACCATCATCTCGTAGTAATGGTGTAGCTGTTCCAATTGCTCCTTGCCTGCTGACAGCCCGAGCTCGGAAAGGCCGCGCATCAGTTTCGTGTCATCATACATCCGCAGCCTCCGTTTCCTTCCTCTGCGAGCGAGAGGAATTAGCAAGCCAGACTAACAGCACCGAAATGTCCGCGGGAGAGACACCGCTGATGCGGGATGCCTGCCCCACATTTTCCGGGCGAAGCTTTGAGAGTTTCTGACGAGCCTCCAGCCGAAGTGAAGGGATCGCTTCGTAATCAAGATCTTCCGGAAGGCGCTTCTTCTCGAGTTTGCGGAAGTGCTCCACCTGAAGTTTCTGCCGCTCGATGTAGCCCTCGTACTTCGTCTCTATTTCCACTTGTTCTATAACAGATGTATCAAGCGCTTTCCGCTCCGGATCGAGGGGCGCAAGCATCTCATACGTCATCTCCGGCCGGCGGAGAAGCTCCGCAAGGGAGGTGCCGGTATGAATAACGGCGGTATTTATGCATCGCAAATATTCGTTCACACGCTCATTTGCGCCGAGAATTGTCGCGTTCAATCTGGCCAGTTCGTTTTCGATCGCAGCCTTCTTCTCGAGGAACTTTTCGTAGCGCTCCTCCGAGATCAGTCCGACCTCGTGTCCGATTTCCGTAAGCCGCAGGTCCGCGTTGTCCTGTCGAAGCAAAAGACGGTACTCCGCCCTGCTGGTCATCATCCGGTAGGGCTCCTTCGTCTCCTTCGTGACCAGGTCGTCGATCAGCACGCCGATGTACCCCTGCGAGCGATCGATCACCACCGGCTCCTCCCCGCGCAGCAACCGCGCCGCGTTGATGCCGGCGATCAGACCCTGTGCCGCAGCCTCCTCGTAACCGGAGCTGCCGTTGGCCTGCCCGGCGCTGAAGAAACCGTGGATGAATTTGCACTCAAGCGTTGGCTTCAGCTGGGTCGCATTCAGGCAGTCATATTCGATGGCGTACGCGTTGCGCACGATCTTTGCATTTTCCAAACCGCGGATCGAGCGATACATGCGGATCTGCACTTCCTCCGGAAGGCTCGAGGAAAGCCCGGCCAGATACATCTCGTTGGTATACTCACCCTCGGGCTCGATGAAAATCTGGTGGCGCTCCTTGTCCGGGAAGCGCACGACCTTGTCCTCGATGGACGGGCAGTACCGCGGCCCCGTCCCCTGAATATCGCCGGAAAAAAGAGGCGAGCGGTCGATGTTCTCGCGGATGATCTCGTGGGTCGTCTCGTTGGTGTATGCAAGATAGCACACCGCCTGCTCCCGAGCGATGTCCTCGGGACGGTTCTCAAAGGAAAACGGCACCACCGGCTCATCGCCCGTCTGCACTTCCATCTTCGTATAGTCGATGGTCCGTCCGTCGATGCGGGCGGGGGTTCCCGTCTTAAAGCGCAAAACCTGCAGTCCCGCGGCCACCAGCGAGTCCGTTAATTTCGTCGCCCGCGGAAGCCCGTTGGGCCCCGTATACTGGCTCACCTCGCCGTAGATGCAGCGCGCGTTCAGATAAACGCCGGAGCACAGGATCGCCGCCCGGCACGGGAAAATTCCGCCGGAAGCGATCTTCACGCCGGTCACCTGCTTCGTACCGTCCGCAAGCTCGTCCCACAACAGGTCCGTGACCTCCGCCTGCTTTAACGTCAGGTGGTCGGTGTTTTCCATCACCTTGCGCATGGACGCCGTGTAGCGCTGCTTGTCCGCCTGGGCGCGCAGCGAATGCACCGCCGGGCCCTTGGATTTATTCAGCATTTTGCTCTGGATATATGTCTTGTCGATGTTTCGCCCCATCTCGCCGCCCAGGGCGTCGAGCTCGCGGACGAGGTGTCCCTTGCTTGTTCCGCCGATGTTCGGATTGCAGGGCATGAGCGCGATGGTGTCCGCACTCACCATAAATACGATCGTCTCCAGGCCGAGTCTTGCGCACGCCAAAGCTGCCTCGCAGCCGGCGTGCCCAGCCCCGATCACAGCCACATCATACGTCTCGCAAAGATACTCCGGTACGCTCTTCATGTGCTTCTCTCCGTCCGCAAAACTTATCTTTCTTCTTCGTAAAATGCTTATTTTCCGAGGCAGAACTCGGCAAATATCGCATTGATCACATCCTCATCCGGCTCCTCGCCGAGGATCGTCCCCAGCGCCTCGTAGGCAGCCGTCAGGTCGATGGTGTAAAAGTCCTCCGACATTCCCGCCTCGATGCTCTCCGAAACCCGCGTCAGGCTCTCCGCTGCCGCAAGCAGGGCCTGCTTATGGCGCTCCGAGGTGATGACGCACTCATCGTCCGCCTTGATCCGCTCCGCAAAGAACATCCCGGTGATGCGCTCCTCCAGGGCGGCTAACCCCTCGCCGGTCTTCGCCGAGATCGGGATCGGTGCGGTATTTCCGCCGCCGGACACCGCTGCCGCAAGCTCCTCCGCCGTTGTCACCGTCGGAAGGTCGGTCTTATTTAAAAGCGCGATCATGGGCTTGCCTGCGCAGGCCGCAAGGATTGCGCGGTCGTTTTCATCCAAAACTGCGGAACCGTCCGCAACGTAGAGGATCAGGTCCGCCTCCGCTGCGGCTGCCCGGGCGCGCTCCACGCCGATGCGCTCCACGGCGTCGTCCGTGGCGCGGATGCCCGCGGTGTCCACCAATAAGAGCGTGATGCCGCGCATACGCACTTCCTCGGTGAGGGTATCTCTTGTGGTTCCCGCAATGTCCGTGACAATGGCGCGGTCCTCGCCGAGCAATGCATTTAACAACGAGCTCTTGCCCGCGTTCGGCCGTCCCACGATAACGGTGCGGATTCCCTCGGTGATCATCCGCCCGTCGTCCGCGGTATCTATCAGGCGTCGGATCCGTTTTTTCTGTTCCGCCGTCTGCTTTGTGATCGTCTCATCAAATCCATCGAAGCTCAAATGCTCCGGGTCATCAAGAGTCGCCTCGATCTGCGCGATCTCCCGCAATAACTGCGCGCGAAGCTCCGATATCTCTCGGCGCACGCGGCCCTGCAGCTGGCGCTCGGAATTCCGGAGGGCAAGGTCATTTTTCGCGCTGATGACGCCCGCCACAGCCTCGGCCTGACTTAAGTCGATGCGGCCGTTAAGGTATGCGCGGCGCGTAAATTCTCCGGGCTCCGCGAGCCTTACGCCGGCGGCGAGAACCGCCTCCAGAACGCGCTTGGTGACCAGCACGCCGCCGTGGCAGTCGATCTCCACGGTATCTTCCCTTGTGTAGGTGCGAGGCGCACGCATGACCAGCAGCATGACCTCGTCGATGACGCGGCCGTCCGCCGGATTTACAATATGTCCGTAGTGCACGGTGTGGCTTTCAAACGCACTCACATCGCCGCCCGCAAACACCTTCGCGGCGACGGCCGTAGCCTGCGGTCCGCTTATGCGCACAATGCCGATCCCGGAGGGGGAAAGCGCCGTTGCGATCGCGGCGATGGTATCATTTTCCGTCGGTTGTCTCATCGGTGCTCCTCCTTTCGTGCCCTGTGCGGCGGCGCCCGCCGCCTGTGCCTTCTGTACTCTGTCCTTTCGCACCTTCTTCATCTCTGCACAAAGGTCGATCTTCGGCCTTCCTGCAGAAACGAAGAAGCACCGGCTCATGCGAAAACACATGGTTTCCGTGAGCGCGGTGCCTCCCTGTAGCTCGCGGGACTCACCCGCTCGGTTTCCTTAGTTGTTCTGCTCGGACTTTGCCTTCTCGGCTGCCTTCGCTTCCTTGTAGGCCGCGTAGTCCTTCATGTAGTCCTTGCTGTAATCCGGCGAGTTGGCGTCGCTCTGGAAACGTCTCTGTGCCGCACGGCTCTCGAAACCGCCGTTGTCACGGTTGTAGCCGCCCTTGCCGCCGCGGTTGTTGTAACCGCCCTTGCCGTAGCCGCCCTTGCCGCCTCTGTTGAAGCCTCCCTTGCCGCCGTTACGGTTGCCGTAACCGCCGCGATTGCCATAGCCGCCGTTGTTGTAACGGTTGTTGTAGCGGCGCTCCTCGTAAGGTGCATCCGCCTTCATGCTTACGATGACCTTGCGGTAAGGCTCCTCGCCCTCGCTGTGGGTCTCAACGTAGCGGTCGTTCTGAAGCGCTGCGTGAATGATGCGGCGCTCATAGGGGTTCATCGGCTCCAGAGCCACGCTGCGGCGGGAGCGACGAACGCGCATGGAGATATTTTTCGCAAGATTCTCAAGGGTCGACTTGCGTCTCTCGCGGTAGTTCTCCGTATCAAGCTTGATCTTGTAGTACTGGTTGCAGGCACGATTCACAACGAGGCTGGTGAGATACTGCAGTGCGTCCAGCGTCTGGCCGCGCTTGCCGATCAAAGAGCCCATGTCGGTGCCCTCGATATCGATGTAGATGTTGCCCTCCTCCTCGTTGACCTCTGCGGTCACTTCGGCGGTGAGGTCCATCACCTTCAAAATCTTGCAGATGAAGTCTACGGCAACCTCCGAAGGGGTCGAGCCGTCGGCAGCCGTCTTGATCTCAGCCGCAACCTGGGCAACCGCCTCGGTCACAGTGGCCGGAGCCGCCGTCTCATCGCATTCTACGCGGATCTTTACGCTCTTAAACAGACCGAAAAATCCACCCTTTTCTTCCTCCAATACCTCTACCCGAAGATCGTCCACCGAGCAACCCAGCTCCGCTGCAGCAGCTGCCTTGGCGTCATCGAGCGTCTTTCCCGTATATTCCCGATATTCCATGTCACTGATCCTCATCATTCTTTAAAATGTTGGCGATGGCTGCGATTCCGACAACACCGTTGTTGTCCGCCGCCTTCCTGGCCAGTTCGTCTTTCTTCTCCTGTGTTACACGACCGCTCTCGCTGCGCTTTGCGCTTCCCGAATCCTTTTTTCCCTTCTTCGCATCAATGCGCGAGGTATCGATGGAAGCGATGGACTTCGTGCTGGATTTTGCGATCTCGGACATGCCCTCCTTCTTGGAGTACACGCCGTATTTTTCGTTGCGCTCCGCAATCTTCGACTCGTTCTGTGCGACGATATCCTCGACGTTGTAACGCTCGAGGTACTTGTTGATCGACAGCTGCTGAACGATGGTTACCGCACTGTTGACAACCCAGTAGATACCGACACCGATCGGCATGAATACACAGAACACACCGGACATAACCGGAAGAATGGTGTTCATTGCGCCCATTCCCGGCATCGGCTCGGCCTCTTCCTTGCCGTCCTTTTTCTTCGTCTTCGCCGTCGTCAGCTTGCCCTGCAGATACTGCAGAAGGAACGCCAAGATCGGCAGAAGGATCGCCGGAAAATGATATCCCGGTGCGTCGAGAATGTTGTATTTTCCGAGACCGTTGACCTTAAGGATCTTGTCGATCACGGAGGATTTGCCGCCCATCGCCTGCTTGAAGGCGTCGGACTGTGCGAGCTTGTTCCAGTTGTCGACGACGCTGTTGCCGTCCTTGTCTTTTGCCTCTAATACCTTGCCGGTCCGGAAATCCTCCCAGACTGCGGTATTGTACACGGAGAAGATATCGATCAGGTCCGTCTTCGTGAAGTTGGTCTCCGTGTTCTTCTTCGAGCGAAGCGTCACTCCCTCGGCACTGTAAAATTCATACACGGCCTTGGTTATCGCCTCGTCGGAAAAGTCTGCATTTTCCTTGCCGATCTCGGTAACCGAAGCCGCTACATCCTGGTAGAGGGCCTTCACATCGGTTACGTACGCCGGAATCGCGTAGATCACGCGATACAAAGCGAAAATGATCGGAAGCATGATCAGAAGCGGCAGGCATCCGCCGAAGGGGCTGGAGCCGTACTTTTGATAAATCGCCTGCTGCTCCATGGTGTACCGCTGCATCGCTTCCCTGTTCGAACGGTCGACGCCGCGGTATTTCTCCTGAAGCTCCTTGATCTCCGGCGTCATGAGCGCGGAAACCTTCGCGAACTTCTGCTGCTTAATCGTGAGAGGAAGCATGAGCATCTTCACCACGATCGTGAATACCACGATGCAAAGTGCAATATTTTGGATGCCGACTGCGGCAACCAGTTTGTAAATTGCATTGAGGATCATTCCCATGACCCAGGCGAACGGCTTCAAAAGACCTCCGACCTGTGTCAGAAACATCAAATCCATCTATGGTCCTCCTTCGTTACGGCACCGGGTCGTAGCCTCCCTTGTGGAAGGGATGACAACGCAAGATCCGCCTCACGGCCAGATATCCCCCTTTGAGTGCGCCGTACTTTTCAATTGCTTCCACCGCATACTGGGAACAGGTTGGCGTGTAAATGCAACAGGGCATCTTCTTAAGCCCCGACAAATGTCTTTGATAAATTCTTATCAATCCGAGCAATAGTCGTTTCATACCGTTATCCCGAGCAGTCCCGCCACGTGCAGAACCGCCTCCGTAATCTCCGCCTGCGTCCTGCCGACGCATGTTCTCCGTGCGATGACGATGATGTCCAGCCCGGTGCTGAACCGATCACCGTTGAGTCGCAAGCTCTCCTTGATCAACCGCTTCACGCGGTGCCTTACGACACTGTTTCCGAGTTTTTTGCTTGCGACAATTCCGATTCGATTGTAAGTAAGTCCGTTCCCGCGCATATACATGGCGAGATACCGGTTCGCGCGGGACTGTTTTGCGTCATAGACCGACGAAAACTCCCGCCCCTTGTGTAATGATTCTACCATTCGACATTCCTCTCTCACCCTGGAGAAAGGTCACAATCTCTGCGACCTTATGCGGAAATGCGATGTCTGCCCTTTGCGCGTCTTGCGGAAAGAACCTTTCTTCCGTTCGCGGTCAGCATTCTCTGACGGAAGCCGTGAACCTTTGCATGGCTCTTCTTCTTCGGCTGATAAGTCATCTTCATGGCGAGTACCTCCTTTTTTATTCCAAAGCGGCGAAAAATGCCGCTCCGTATGTTCGTGAATCGCAGAAAAGCCCATTTTTAGGCATACTGCGCTCATTATTATAGTGATTTTGCAAGTGCCAGTCAAGAAAATTTTTTGCGGGAGCGCGGGAAAATAAGGGCGGGAGCTTCATTTTCCGAAAACGATGAGATGCGTTGCTTCCTTATATAATTACACGCTCGATTTTTGTTGCGAAAAAGCGATTCTTTTGGTATAATAAATTGTGGCTTTCTGCGGCCTTTTAAAAGCCGATACCACAAAATGTGGGGTCAGGCGCGAAAAGGCTCGAATTTGGCCTCAGGGAGGGTTACCGGATGTATTCTAAGCAGGTTTTGGAAGACAATTGGAAGCAGATTCTGGATCAGACCAGGATCGACTACAATATTACGACCGTTTCCTACAACACGTGGCTTGTACCGCTGCGCATCTACGACATCGAGGACAATATCCTCACCATCGTCGCCGAGGAACCGATCAACTCCAACAGTCTGTCCTTCATTCAAAACAAGTACGGTCAATTCATCCGCGCTTCCATCGTTGAGATGCTCGGCTCCGAGTACGAGTTCGAGCTCCGCTTCATTCTCCGTTCCCAGGTGGCCCGCATCGAGGAGGAACGCAAGAAGCAGAGCCGTCCCGACACGAATCTCGCCCACGGCAATCTCCTCAACAAGTACACTTTCGACAACTTCATCGTCGGCGACAATAACAATATGGCTCACGCGGCAGCTCTCGCTGTCGCCGAGCAGCCCGGTGAAGTTTACAATCCGCTCTTTATCTACGGCGGCTCCGGACTCGGCAAGACGCACCTGATGTATGCGATCGCCAATTACATTCTGCAGAACGAGCCGTACCGCAAAGTTCTCTATGTCACAAGCGAGACCTTCACCAACGACCTGATCACTTCGATCCGCGCCGGCGGCATCGCCGCTTCGGAAGCGTTCCGTGAAAAATACCGCACCAACGACATTCTTCTGATCGACGATATTCAGTTTATCGAGGGCAAAGAGACCACCCAGGAGGAATTTTTCCATACCTTCAACGAGATGAAGGACAACGGCCGTCAGGTCGTGATTTCTTCCGATAAGAATCCGAAGGATCTTAAGATTCTCGACGAACGTCTCCGCTCCCGCTTCGAGTGGGGTCTGACCGTCGATGTGCAGCCGCCGTCGTATGAGACCCGCGTTGCCATCCTCCGCGAGAAGAACAAGGTCAATCCCGTGCCGATCTACGACGACGTTTTAGAGTATATCGCGCAGAACATCAACTCCAACATCCGTGTTCTGGAGGGTGCTCTCACGCAGGTTGTCTCCATGAGCCGTCTGCAGAGAAAGCCGATTACCCTGGATCTCGCAAGAGAAGCTCTCAAGGACGTCATCGCACCCAGCGAGAAGAAGACGGTCACGCCGGAGCTCATCCTGAATATGGTAGCGGAACACTACGAGATCACCTCGGAGCAGATCCGCTCCAAGATCAAAAGCCGCAACATCGCCTATCCGCGCCAGATTGCAATGTACCTCTGCCGCGAACTCACGTCTCTTTCCTTTGACGAGATTGGCTCGCTGATCGGCGGACGCGACCACTCGACCGTCCACTATGCGTACAACAAGGTTTCCGACGACATCAAAAAGGACGAAACCGTTGCCGGCGCCGTAGATATTTTAAAGAAGAAGATCAATCCTACTGAGAACTGATCACAGCCTTTTGTGTTTATAACTCCGCAAAAACTGTTGATAAATGCCTGATTTTCGGTGGATAACCCTTCGGATTGGCTGTTTATCGGCTGTTTATTACCTTTATTTGCTGTGGATATACATTTTTCGGCGAACCGGCTCCTTTTTTGAGACACTTCGGATGAGCCCGGTTATTCACAAACCGGAAATGTTATCCGAAAGAAAACAACATCACCGTCCGAAACGTCGAGCCTTAGAGGCTCAAGGGCTTGCGGCACTTTTCCACAAATCCACAGCCCCTATTATTACTACTGTTTCCTACCATATATCATACATTCTTTGATACGCGCTTCGCGCAAATACCGGGAGAAAGGACAAACGTATGGAAATCATTTGTAATCAGCAGCTGCTCCTCGGAGCCATCAATACGGTTTTAAAAGCGGTCTCCTCGAAGACCTCCTATCCGATCCTCGAGTGCATCCTGATCGAGACGGACAACGATGACATTCGCCTGACCGCCAACGACAACGACTTCTGCATCGAGACGGTCATCGAAGGCACGGTCAACCGCGCCGGAAAGATCGCGTTAAATGCGCGCATGCTCTCCGACCTTGTAAGAAAGCTTCCCGCGGACGATGTCATCATCACCACGGACGAGCGCTTCCAGACCACCATCGTGTGCGGCAAGGCAAAATTCACGCTGCACGGCGATCCCGGCGACGAGTTCCCGAAGCCGCTTCCTTACGACAATGAGAATCCCGTTGTGATCTCGCAGTTTACGCTCAAGGAGATCATCCGCCAGACAATATTCTCCATCTCGGACAACGAGTCCCAGCGCATCATGACCGGTGAGTATCTGGAGATCAACGGAAACCATCTTCGCCTGACGGCCCTGGACGGTTACCGCATCAGTATTCGCAATGTGGAGCTTCGCGGAAACTATGAGCCGAAAAATGCCATCGTTCCCGGAAAGGTGATGAACGAGATCGGCAAGATTCTCGGCGGCGACATGGACAAGGATGTCCGGATCTGCTTCGACGAGCGCAATATCATTCTCGAGATGGACAAGACGACGGTTCACTCTCGCCTGATCGACGGCCGCTACTATGCGGTTGACACCATGATTAACGCTGCCTGCGAGACGAAGGTTACGGTCAACAAGCGCGAGCTGATCGACTGTATCGATCGCGCCAGCCTGTTTGTGAAGGAATCCGAGAAGAAGCCGGTGATCCTTGAGATACTCGACTCCTACATCATGATCTCCATCAACACGCAGCTCGGCAGCATGAACGAGGAGATTCTCTCCGAGCGCGACGGCCACGATCTTAAGATCGGCTTCACGCCGAAATTCCTACTCGACATTCTTCGCGTGATCGACGACGAGAATGTCACGCTTTACATGAACAACTCGAAGAATCCCTGCTTCCTTCGGGCAAGCGACGATTCCTACATCTACATGCTGCTGCCGGTAAACATCGGCGCGCACTGATCGCATTTTTCGAAAATGCCCTGACTTTCCGGCGCAAGCCGGTGAAAATGGAGTAACCATATGTACACAGTTGCGATTCGGGATGAATTTATCAAGCTCGGGCAGGCCATGAAACTGGCCGGCGCTGCGGAGACCGGCGCGGATGCCAAGGACGACATCGCGAGAGGTCTGGTCCTGGTGAACGGCACGGTGGAATACCGCCGCGGCAGGAAGCTGGTTCCGGGCGATGTTTTTACGTACGACGGCAAAGAATACCGGATTGAGAGCCGATAGGATCTCCGACGATGCAGATACAACACATTGAACTATCCGATTTTCGAAATTACGATTCCCTGGTGCTGGATTTTACCAGCGGCGTGAATCTCTTCTACGGGGATAACGCTCAGGGGAAGACAAATCTTTTAGAGGCGGTTTACGTCTCCGCCACGACGCGGTCTCTGCGCGGTTCGAAGGACCGCGAACTGATCCGCCTGGGAAGCGGTGAGTCCCACATCTCCACAAGAGTTGTGAACCGGGATTGTCCGCACCGCGTGGATATGCACCTTCGGAAAAATAAACCCAAAGGCGTTGCCGTGGACGGGATTCCAATCAAGCGAAGCGCCGAGCTTTTGGGACTTCTGCATGTGGTTTCCTTTTGTCCGGACGATCTCTCCCTCGTGAAGGCCGGTCCTTCGGAGCGGAGACGCTTTCTCGACATGGAGCTCTCGCAGATGGACGGCGCGTACTGCAGCTACCTTGCGCGGTACAACCGGGTTTTGATGCAGCGGAACAATCTCTTAAAACAGATCGGCGGAAATCTCTCCTTAAAGGACACCGTGAGCGTGTGGGATGACCAGCTTGCAGCCTGCGGGGCGGAGATCATCAAGAGAAGACGTGCATTTGTCGAAGAACTGCTGCCCATCGTTGCCGAGAAGCACTGGCTTTTGAGCGGCGGCAGCGAGGAACTTAAGATTACCTATCTTCCGAACGTCACGGAGGATTCCTACTTAAACAAACTCTCCTCTTCTCTGGAGAGAGACATCATCCTGCGGGCTACGGAATCGGGGCCGCACCGTGATGATCTTGATTTTACGGTGAACGGCCAGAGCGTCCGGCTCTTCGGATCCCAGGGCCAGCAGCGCACCACCGCGCTGTCGTTAAAGCTTGCGGAAATCTCTCTTGTGCGCAAAAACCGCGGCGAGGCACCGATTTTGCTTTTAGACGATGTCCTGTCGGAGCTTGACCGCAACCGCCAGCAGCAGCTTCTCTCGGAGATCCGGGATCTGCAGACCATCGTCACGTGCACCGGCATGGAGGAATTTGTCATGACGCGCTCCTCGGAGAACAGCATCTTCTACGTGAGCGAGGGGGCAATCGAACGGAGATGAGATTTCATTTTCCGAATTATCGTTGTTATCAATTGCAATTCTTTGCAATAGGAGGAATATTTCACTATGGATCAGAATCAAAACCAGGAATACGGAGCTGAACAAATCCAGATCCTCGAGGGTTTGGAGGCGGTTCGCAAGCGCCCCGGTATGTACATCGGTTCCACGTCCGCGAGAGGTCTGCACCATCTGGTGTACGAAATCGTGGACAATGCGGTCGATGAGGCCCTTGCGGGCGTGTGCACGGAGATCAACGTCTTCATCAACAAGGACGGTTCCGTGACGGTTCGCGACAACGGCCGCGGCATTCCTGTCGAGATCAATGAGAAGAAAGGCATCAGTACCGTCGAGGTCGTCTTTACGATCCTTCACGCCGGCGGCAAATTCGGCGGCGGAGGATACAAGGTGTCCGGCGGTCTTCACGGCGTGGGCGCGTCCGTTGTTAACGCACTCTCCGACTGGCTCGTCGTCGTTGTTGAGCGCGAGGGCCACAAGTATGAGCAGCGCTACGAGCGCGGCAAGCCGGTGACGGAGCTTAAGCGCATCGACGATTCGGACCGCACCGGTTCGACGGTCACATTTTTCCCGGATGCCACGATCTTCGATGAGATCGTATTTGACTTCAATACCTTAAAGCAGCGCCTCCGCGAGATGGCGTTTTTGACCAAGGGTCTGAAGATCACCTTAAGCGACCTCCGCGAGGAGCCCGCCCGCGAAAAATCCTTCCACTACGAGGGCGGTATCAAGGAGTACGTGCAGTACCTGAACAAGGGCAATTCCGCATTGTACGATGACATCATCTACTGCGAAGGCAACGTCGGCGACGTGTATGTCGAGGTTGCGATGCAGCACAACGATGCTTATAACGACAACTGCTACAGTTTCGTAAACAATATTACAACTCCTGAGGGCGGCATGCATCTGATCGGTTTCCGAAACGCCCTCACGAAGACCATCAACACCTACGCGCGTGCGAATAAGCTGATCAAGGACAACGAGCCGGCGCTTGACGGCGAGGATATCCGCGAGGGTCTTACGGCCATCATCAGCGTCAAGCTTCCCGAGCCCCAGTTCGAGGGCCAGACGAAGCAGAAGCTCGGCAACAGCGAGGCGCGTACCGCAGTGGACAAGCTTGTCAGCCAGCAGCTGACGTACTACCTGGAGCAGAACCCGGCGGTTGGCAAGATCATCGTCGAGAAGTCGGTGCTCTCCCAGCGTGCCCGCGACGCCGCCCGCAAGGCGAGAGACCTCACGCGCCGCAAGTCGCCCCTGGAGAGCCAGAGCCTTCCCGGAAAGCTTGCCGACTGCTCCGAGAAAGACCCCGCAAAATGCGAGATCTTCATCGTTGAGGGTGATTCCGCAGGCGGTTCCGCAAAATCGGCCCGCGTCCGTGCGACCCAGGCGATCCTTCCGCTCCGCGGCAAGATTCTAAACGTTGAGAAGGCGCGTCTCGACCGCGTTTTGGAAAATAAAGAGATCCGCGCGATGATCACGGCCTTCGGCACGGGCATCCACGAGGATTTCAACATCGAGAAGCTTCGCTACCACAAGATCATCATCATGACCGATGCCGATGTGGACGGTGCGCATATCAGTACTCTTCTGCTGACGTTCCTCTACCGCTTCATGCCGGAGCTGATCAAGCAGGGCTATGTGTACCTCGCAATGCCTCCGCTGTACAAAGTGGAGCGCGGCAACAAGGCCTGGTACGCCTACAGCGATGACGAGCTGAACGGAATTCTTTCGGAAATCGGCCGCGACCAGAGCAACAAGATTCAGCGCTACAAAGGTCTCGGTGAGATGGACGCCTCCCAGCTCTGGGAGACCACCATGGATCCGAAGCACCGCATCCTGCGCCGCGTCAACATGGATCAGGACAGCCTGAGCGAGCTCGACCTCACCTTCACCACACTGATGGGCGAGGAAGTCGAACCCCGCCGCGTATTTATCGAAGAGAACGCTAAATATGCCGAGAACTTGGATATCTAAGGTAACAGTTCAACGGGAAGGATGCGACGGTCGCCGATGCGAAAGCTTGCTTTCGGCATCGTGAACCGGCGCAGCCGATGCCGGTGACGTGTCACCGGCAACACATGAGCAAAAAACCGGTTTCCTTGAATTATTCAAAAGCGGTTTTTTGCGAATGGTCGTTGAACTGTGTTGAATGGTTCGAAAAGAATTCAACTATAAAGAAACTGAGGACACACTATGGACGATTTTAACGTACTGGATGAACATATTTTTGACAAAGTCGACGATGTCGATTTGAAGAAAATCATGGAAAAATCCTTTGTTGAGTACGCGATGTCGGTTATTGCCTCGCGTGCGCTTCCCGACGTGCGCGACGGTTTGAAGCCGGTGCAGAGACGTATCCTGCATGCGATGAACGAACTCAACAACGGCCCGGACAAGCCGCATCGTAAGTGTGCGCGTATCGTCGGTGATACGATGGGTAAATACCATCCTCACGGCGACAGCTCCATCTACGGCGCTTTGGTCTGCCTGGCCCAGGACTGGAATACCCGCTACCCGCTGGTGGATGGTCACGGGAACTTCGGTTCCGTGGACGGCGACGGCGCGGCTGCCATGCGATACACCGAGGCGAGACTCTCGAAGATCTCCGTGGAGATGCTTGCGGATATCAACAAGGATACCGTCGACATGCTCCCGAACTTCGACGACACGGAGAAGGAGCCCGCGGTTCTGCCCGCCCGCTACCCCAACCTCCTGGTCAACGGTACCACCGGTATCGCAGTCGGTATGGCGACAAATATTCCGCCTCATAACCTTCGCGAGACCATAGACGCGGTGGTTCGCATCATCGACGACAAGATTGCCGGCGACGAGACGACCATCGAGGACATCATGACGATCATCAAGGGACCGGATTTTCCGACGGGAGCCCAGATCTTAGGCACCCGCGGAATCGAGGAGGCGTACCGCACCGGCCGCGGCAAGATCCGCGTTCGTGCGATCTCCACCATCGAGCCCATGGACAACGGCAAGCACCGCATCATTGTGACGGAGCTTCCGTACCTTGTAAACAAGGCCCGCCTGATCGAGAAGATCGCCGAGCTTCACAAGGACAAGAAGATCGACGGCATCACCGATCTCCGCGACGAGTCCGACCAGAAGGGTATGCGCGTCGTGATCGAGCTCAAGAAGGAAGCCAATCCGACGGTGGTTTTAAATCACCTCTACAAGCACACGCAGATGCAGGATTCCTTCGGCGTGATCATGCTTGCCCTGGTAAACAACGAGCCGAAGGTCCTCAACCTTCTGCAAATGCTCAACTACTATCTTCTTCACCAGGAAGAAGTCGTCACAAGACGCACCAAATACGATCTCAACAAGGCCGAGGAGCGCGAGCACATCATGGAGGCTCTCCTCAAGGCGCTTGATTTCATCGACGAAGTCATCCAGATCATCCGCTCTTCGAAGACCACGCAGGAAGCGAAGCAGCGTTTGATGGACCGCTTCGAGTTCGACGACGTGCAGGCGCAGGCCATCGTGGATATGCGTCTCCGCCAGCTGACCGGACTGGAGCGCAGCAAGCTGGAGGAGGAATTTGCCGCACTGGAGGCAAGAATTGCCGAGTACCGCAAGATTCTCTCCGACGAGAAGGAGCTTCTGTCGGTCATCAAGACCGAGATCACGATCATCCGCGACAAATACGGCGACGACCGCCGCACGATCATCGGCTATGATGAATTTGACTTCGATGCCGAGGATCTGATCCCCGACGATGCCGTGATTATCGCCATGTCCCGCAAGGGCTACATCAAGCGCATGAGCCCGGAGGCGTTCCGCACGCAGAACCGCGGCGGCAAGGGCATCAAGGGCATGCAGACCATCGAGGAGGACTTCATCGAGCGCCTTTTGATGACGACGAACCACCACAATCTCCTCTTCTTCACGAACCTGGGGCGCGTATACCGTCTGAAGGCATACGAGATTCCGGAGGCTTCCCGCACCGCCCGCGGCACGGCCGTGATCAACCTGATCCAGCTGCAGCCCGGCGAGACCGTGACGGCCATGATCCCGGTTCGCGACATGGGCGAGGACGGTTACCTCTTCATGGCGACGAAGCGAGGAATCATCAAGAAGACGAAGCTGGCTGCATTTGCCAACATCCGAAAGCTCGGAATCATCGCAATCTCGCTCCGAGACGACGACCAGCTGATCGACGTCAAGGTTACGAGCGACGAGACGGAGCTTATGCTGATCACGAGGCAGGGCGCCGCAGTCCGCTTCCGCGAGAGCGACGTTCGCGCCACCGGACGTAACGGTATGGGCGTATACGGTATGCGTCTTGCGGAAAATGACGCCATCGTCTCGATGGTGGATACCTCCGAGGCCGAGCACGTGCTCTTCATCTCCGAGAACGGCTACGGCAAGCGCACCGCTCCTGAGGAGTTCGCGCTGCACCACCGCGGCGGCAAGGGTATGCGTTGCTACAACGTGGTCGACAAGACCGGGCCTTTGGTAGGCGCGCGCATGGTTGACGACACCGACGAGGTGATCATGATCACCAACGAGGGCATTCTGATCCGGATCCCGGTTGCAGATATCAGCATCCTCGGACGTTCGACCTCCGGCGTAAAATGCATGAACATCGACGCCGAGAGCGACATCCGCGTTGCCAACTTTGCAAAGGTCTGCGAGACCGAGGAATACGTCATCCCCGGAACGGAGGACGGCGAAGGGTCGGAAACCGGTGAAGACGGCGAGACCGAAACAAACATTGAGGACTAACTTCTTAAAAAGATAAAAGGATCCCGCGGGCGGCACATTCGGATGCCGCCCGCGTTCCCTTTTCCGGGGATAGGAAGGGTGGATTTTCCGCACGGAATACATTATCTTGTGTAGTTCGACCGCATCTCCACAAGAGTGCGCGAAACCTCGGAAAATACTGTGATTTTGCGGGAAGAAATGGCTTGACAAAGGATGCCTCGTTTGCTATAGTATTTGATGCACCACCTCTGCGAGGGGGTGCGAATTTTCCGTAAAAGCCTAATTTTGCGGATACAAATGCGGAATTCATGTTTGACAGGGATTTCAGCTCGGAGAAATACTCAAGAGGCTGAAGAGGCGCCCCTGCTAAGGGTGTAGGTCGGGCAACCGGCGCGAGGGTTCAAATCCCTCTTTCTCCGCTCAAAACTTTTCAAAAAAAGTTTTGAAAAAAGGTGTTGACAGACGCGGACGCTTGTGTTATTCTAATCAAGCTGTCGCGGACGACAGCAGCGAATGAACCTTGAAAACCGAACAGTGAAACAACCTTGAAATTCTTTGAAAAGTTTCTGGCAACAGAAGCGAACTTTAACAATGTAAATTTCAGGATACAAAGGCTTTTTAAAAAGCTAGCGTAGCTTGAGAGGATAAACTTTTAACGAGAGTTTGATCCTGGCTCAGGATGAACGCTGGCGGCGTGCTTAACACATGCAAGTCGAACGGAGTTGTGATGTGAGCGAGAGGTAGCTTGCTATTAATCAATCTTTTCACAACTTAGTGGCGGACGGGTGAGTAACGCGTGGGTAACCTGCCCTGTACAGGGGGATAACAGTTGGAAACGACTGCTAACACCGCATAACATCGCGAGAGCGCATGATCTTGCGATCAAATATTTATAGGTACAGGATGGGCCCGCGTCTGATTAGCTAGATGGTGAGGTAACGGCCCACCATGGCGACGATCAGTAGCCGTACTGAGAGGTAGAACGGCCACATTGGGACTGAGACACGGCCCAAACTCCTACGGGAGGCAGCAGTAGGGAATATTGGTCAATGGGGGAAACCCTGAACCAGCGACGCCGCGTGAGTGAAGAAGTATTTCGGTATGTAAAGCTCTATCAGCAGGGACGATGATGACGGTACCTGACTAAGAAGCCCCGGCTAACTACGTGCCAGCAGCCGCGGTAATACGTAGGGGGCAAGCGTTATCCGGATTTACTGGGTGTAAAGGGAGTGTAGGTGGTCATGCAAGTCCGAAGTGAAATCCCGGGGCTCAACCCCGTGACTGCTTTGGAAACTGTGTGACTGGAGTGCAGGAGAGGTAAGTGGAATTCCTAGTGTAGCGGTGAAATGCGTAGATATTAGGAAGAACACCGGTGGCGAAGGCGGCTTACTGGACTGTAACTGACACTGAGGCTCGAAAGCGTGGGGAGCAAACAGGATTAGATACCCTGGTAGTCCACGCCGTAAACGATGAATACTAGGTGTTGGGGGGCATAGCCCCTCGGTGCCGCAGCTAACGCAATAAGTATTCCACCTGGGGAGTACGTTCGCAAGAATGAAACTCAAAGGAATTGACGGGGACCCGCACAAGCGGTGGAGCATGTGGTTTAATTCGAAGCAACGCGAAGAACCTTACCAGGTCTTGACATCCTGCTGACCATCCGGGTAACGCCGGACTTCCTTCGGGACAGCAGAGACAGGTGGTGCATGGTTGTCGTCAGCTCGTGTCGTGAGATGTTGGGTTAAGTCCCGCAACGAGCGCAACCCTTGTTCTCAGTAGCCAGCGGTTCGGCCGGGCACTCTGGGGAGACTGCCGGGGATAACCCGGAGGAAGGCGGGGATGACGTCAAATCATCATGCCCCTTATGATCTGGGCTACACACGTGCTACAATGGCTGCTACAAAGAGAGGCGAATCCGCGAGGAAGAGCAAATCCCAAAAAGGCAGCCCCAGTTCGGATTGTAGTCTGCAACTCGACTACATGAAGCTGGAATCGCTAGTAATCGCGAATCAGCATGTCGCGGTGAATGCGTTCCCGGGTCTTGTACACACCGCCCGTCAAACCATGGGAGTTGGTAATGCCCGAAGTCAGTGACCCAACCGCAAGGAGGGAGCTGCCGAAGGCAGGACCAGTGACTGGGGTTAAGTCGTAACAAGGTAGCCGTATCGGAAGGTGCGGCTGGATCACCTCCTTTCTAAGAGGAAGAGTAGAGATTGTTTCGCTGTTGAGTGGTTAAGGTAAGTGAGCCCACCTCAAGACCTTTGGTCTTTCGGTGATGCGGCTCCGCTCGCAACCGTCTTTGCGAGAACCCGATTGAAACATTCGTTTCATCGGCTTCTCTCAAATCCGGAAAGCTCACTTAAGCTAACGCACAACTTCTGGTGGTTATTCGCCTGGGGGTCACACCCGTTCCCATCCCGAACACGATGGTTAAGACCCAGGCGGCCGATGGTACTTGGCTGGAGACGGCCCGGGAGAGCAGGTGGCTGCCAGATCCTTTTCAAAGTCTTCGGACTTTGAAGCAAGCGTGATCGGCGCAAAAACCGACACATGGGGATGTAGCTCAGTTGGGAGAGCACCTGCCTTGCAAGCAGGGGGTCAAGAGTTCGAACCTCTCCATCTCCATCGGAACTACGTTCCGAAGAAGAAGGCGAAAGCCTTCGGCTGCACTTTGACAAATTCATACCGAAGTGAACGAGCAGACAGGCTTGTTCACGACGCACTTGTGAATCGATGCGATTCATAAGTGACGACATCAAGTAACAAGCGGATCGATCTTCGTTACGCTAGACGAAGACGGTCCAATAGAGAGAAAGGACGCAAGTCCTTCCTTCTATGAAAGGTCAAGCTAGAAAGAGCGCAGGGCGGATGCCTTGGCACTGAGAGCCGACGAAAGACGTGATAAGCTGCGATAAGCCACGGTTAGGAGCAAATATCCGCATGACCCGTGGATTTCTGAATGGGGAAACCCGGCGGAGCAAACCTCCGTCACCGTAACGTAAATCCATAGCGTTACGGAGGGAACGAGGGGAACTGAAACATCTAAGTACCCTTAGGAAGAGAAAGAAACATCGATTTCCTGAGTAGCGGCGAGCGAAAAGGGAAGAGCCCAAACCGGTGATTTATCACCGGGGTTCGGACCGCATACGGCATGAGATTTTGGTAGGAGAACGGTTTTGGGAAAGCCGGCCGGAGAGGGTGAAAGCCCCGTATCCGAAACCAAGAGATCGCCAGCGGGATCCAGAGTACCACGAGACACGAGAAACCTTGTGGGAACACGCGGGGACCACCCCGTAAGGCTAAATACTCCTCAGTGACCGATAGAGCAGAGTACTGTGAAGGAACGGTGAAAAGGACCCCGGGAGGGGAGTGAAAGAGACCCTGAAACCCTGTGTTTACAAGCTGTGGAACCTCCTTATGCGAGGAACCGCGTACTTTTTGTAGAACGGTCCGGCGAGTTACGACTGCAGGCAAGGTTAAGAACAGAAAGTTCGGAGCCGAAGGGAAACCGAGTCTCAACCAGGCGTTGAGTCTGCAGGCGTAGACCCGAAACCGGGTGATCTACCCATGGTCAGGTTGAAGCTGCCGTAAAAGGTGGTGGAGGACCGAAGCCACATCCGTTGAAAAGGGTGGGCATGAACTGTGGGTAGGGGAGAAATTCCAATCGAACCCGGAGATAGCTGGTTCTCCTCGAAATAGCTTTAGGGCTAGCCTCGGATTACTCCTGCGGAGGTAGAGCACTGAATACCCTAGGGGGCGTCAAAGCTTACCGAAGGTTATCAAACTCCGAATGCCGTAGAGAGGATGTCCGGGAGTCAGACTGCACGAGATAAGTTGGGTAGTCAAAAGGGAAACAGCCCAGACCGCCAGCTAAGGTCCCGAAATACGTGTTAAGTGGTAAAGGATGTGGGATTTCATAGACAACCAGGATGTTGGCTTAGAAGCAGCCACGCATTAAAAGAGTGCGTAATAGCTCACTGGTCGAGAGGTCCTGCGCCGAAAATGTACGGGGCTAAAACACGATACCGAAGCTGCGGAATCACTTAGGTGATTGGTAGAGGAGCATTGCCGTCGCGACGAAGCGATACCGAAAGGAGTCGTGGAGTGACGGGAAGAGAGAATGCCGGAATGAGTAGCGAGAGAAAGGTGAGAATCCTTTCGGCCGAATATCCAAGGGTTCCAGAGTAAAGCTGATCTGCTCTGGGTAAGTCGGGGCCTAAGGCGAGGTCGAAAGACGTAGTCGATGGACAACAGGTTGAAATTCCTGTACTGCAGTGAAACAGAACTGTGGGGACACGGAAGGATAGGAACAGCCGGGAATGGAAAGCCCGGTCCAAGCGGAAAGTCAAGGGAGATAGGCAAATCCGTTTCCCGATGGTGAACCGTGATGGGGAGCGAAATTTATAGTAGCGAAGGTTCTGAATCCACGCCGTCAAGAAAAGCCGCTATTGTTTTCATTGTACCCGTACCGTAAACCGACACAGGTGGATGAGGAGAGAATCCTAAGGCCGACGGAAGAAGCATTGTTAAGGAACTCGGCAAAATGACCCCGTAACTTCGGGAGAAGGGGTGCCTCGGAGCAATCCAGGCCGCAGAGAATTGGCCCAAGCAACTGTTTAGCAAAAACACAGGTCTATGCGAAACCGTAAGGTGATGTATATGGGCTGACGCCTGCCCGGTGCTGGAAGGTTAAGGGGAGTGGTCAGGCAACGAAGCCACGAACTTAAGCCCCAGTAAACGGCGGCCGTAACTATAACGGTCCTAAGGTAGCGAAATTCCTTGTCGGGTAAGTTCCGACCCGCACGAAAGGCGTAATGATTTGGGCACTGTCTCAACAATGCATCCGGTGAAATTGAAGTACCAGTGAAGATGCTGGTTACCTGCGCCAGGACGGAAAGACCCCATGGAGCTTTACTCCAGTTTGATACTGGGGTTCGATATTGCACGTACAGGATAGGTGGGAGACTAAGAACCCGGGACGCCAGTCTCGGGGGAGTCACTGTTGGGATACCACCCTTGTAATATTGGACTTCTAACCAGCGGCCGTAATCCGGCCGGGGGACAATGTCAGGCGGGGAGTTTGACTGGGGCGGTCGCCTCCGAAAGTGTATCGGAGGCGCTCAAAGGTTCCCTCAGAATGGTTGGAAATCATTCGCAGAGTGTAAAGGCAGAAGGGAGCTTGACTGTGACACCGACGGGTGGAGCAGGTACGAAAGTAGGACTTAGTGATCCGGTGGTATAAAGTGGGATTGCCATCGCTCAACGGATAAAAGCTACCCTGGGGATAACA
>JAEEGH010000719.1_pt1 | contig 105653 bp, 71 predicted proteins | sample 9134181 | NCBI WGS metagenome assembly JAEEGH01 (sample SAMN16246544, study PRJNA631951) | gut metagenome | biome: gut microbiome; feature: rumen; material: DP-attached | host: Bos | place: Iran: Karaj | collected 2018-10
CAGAGTGATGGGTGCCTATTCGTAGTGCCTGATTCTGACGTCAATGCCTTCGTCCTTGAGTTGCGAGGGAACGGAACTCACGTCAGTCTGGCCGTAGTGGTAGGGGAACATTACCTTTGGCTTGACCACCTTGGCAGCCTTTACCAGCTGGTCAGTTGTCATCGTATAAGGTTGGTTGCAGGGCAGGAAAGCGATGTCGATGTTCTGGATGGTCTCCATTTCAGGAATGTCCTCCGTGTCGCCTGCGATGTAGATTCTCAGACCGTCGATGGTCAGGACGTAGCCGTTGTCGCGTCCCTTCGGATGGAACTGGAGGTGTCCTTCCGTCGTGTTGTATGCAGGCACAGCCTCCACAGTGAATCCTTCCGCTATTTCTGCCTTATCGCCGTTTGTCATGACTTTTACCTTGGGCAGGGCGCCATCCGCCTTGGTTGCGCTGAACATCTCGGCACACCGCTTGTTGGTAATCAGCTGGGTGTTCTCGCTGGAGAGGAGTTTCAGGGTTGCCTCGTCGTAATGATCGGCATGCTCGTGAGTCACGAAGATGTAGTCGGCTTTGGGCATGGAGGCGTAGTCCACCGTCCTGTCCCTGAGTTTTGCTACAGGGTCGATCTCTATCTCTTTTCCATCGTATTCTATACGTATGCAGGCGTGCATGAGGGCGTGGAACCTGATGGTCTTTCCGCTTTGTGTCTTGAACGTGTCAGTCTCGTAGCTTGCTGTGGTGACAGGCAGCCCTGCTTCTTTCCAGGCGATGATGCCGCCCTTGAGATTCACGCATTGGAACCCTTCGGCAGCCAGTCTGCCAGCAGCGTCTGCTGAGCGTCTGCCACTCCTGCAGTAGACGGCTATCTTCTTCTCGGCAGGGAGGGCAGCCTTAGCCTTCTCGATGAAGTCGTCCTGCGCCTGGTCGATGTTGATGGCGCCTTCGATGTGCCCTTCGTTGAACTCGTCGACGGTGCGGACGTCCAAGAGTACGACGTTGGGATCCTCAATCAACTCAGAGAAGCCTTTTACCTCGGCATCCTCGAAATTCTGTTGGCCACAGGCACTCGTCAGGCCAATGGCAGCCAATAAGCAAGTGAATATCTTCCTCATGTTATGTTGTATAATGATGTTGGTTTGTTTTTCCCCCTTTTTTGAGATACTTTTGGAGCTGCTTCCGAGAGTTGAACTCGGGACCTCATCCTTACCAAGGATGCGCTCTACCACTGAGCTAAAGCAGCAACACGTCAAAGAACGACTGCAAATGTACAACTTTTTCTCGAACAGACAAAGATTTCGCCTCTTTTTTGCGGGAAATTTGGAAGTTTCATTTTTTTTTCGTAACTTTGCATACAAGAAGAACAAATCAAGAATGTCTGGCTTTATGAATAGATTCTTTATCCTTCTGGCGTTTCTTTGCGCCGTGTTTCCTGCCCAGTCTCAGCAGCAGCGTGACTTCTGCGTGAAAGGTGTCTCGAAGTTCCGTCCGCAGCATACCCTGACGCTGTGGTACGACGAGCCTGCCACGCTGACCAACGCTGAGAACATCTGGATGGAATACTCCCTGCCCATCGGAAACGGGCAGTTGGGGGCCAGCCTGTTTGGAGGCATCGCAAAGGACGAGATACAGTTCAACGAGAAGACGCTTTGGACGGGTGGTCCCAACGATATGGGCAGCTATGGGCAGTACAAGAACTTTGGCTCCGTCTATGTGGAGGACCTTTCTGGCGACATTGGATACTCTGAGGACAATGGGGCTCGCGACTATGTGCGTTACCTGGATTTGGAGACGGGCATTGGAGGTGTTGATTACAGAAGTACTTCCACGCGATACTCGCGCCGCTATCTGACATCCTATCCAGACAATGCCGTGGTAGCCTTGTATCAGGCCAAAGGCAAGCGGAAGCTGCACCTGCGCTTCTCGATGGTGCCTGGCGAGGATCTGGGCGTCAGCGAGGCTGCGTATGAGGCAGAGGGAACGGGCTCCTTCAGCGGGAAGCTGACAACGGTCTCCTTTGCGGCAAGGTTCTGCGTGGTCCCCACGGGCAAGAAGGCTTCTGTCAGGAAAACGGATAAAGGCATCGAGGTTGAAGGTGCGGATGAGGTGAAACTGGTCCTGATAGGTGCCACGAATTTCGACATCAGCCAACTCTCGTGCGTGTCGCCCACGATGGACGTGAAGAAGGAAGTGAAGGATAGGGTGGAGAAAGTGGCTGCCAAGCCCTGGAGCGATATCCAGAGAGACCACCTCGCAGACTTCTGCCCCTTCATGGAAAGGGTGGACCTGCAGCTGGGCAAGGCTGCCTCGAGCCTCCCCACGGACGACCTGATAGACTTCTACAACGATGAGCAGAAGAACCTGACAGGAACGGAACCAGAGGCACTCTTCCTGGAGCAACTGTATTTCTCCTATGGCCGCTACCTGGAGATCAGCAGCAGCCGTGGAGTGGACTTGCCAAGCAACCTGCAGGGAATCTGGAACAACATGAGTCATGCCCCATGGAATTCAGATATCCACAGCAACATCAATGTGCAGATGAACTATTGGCCCGCTGAGCCGACCAATCTCTCAGAGCTTCATCTCTGCTACCTTAATTATATTATCACGATGGCCCAACGCGACAACTGGAAGAAGGCTGCCACAAGCTATGGCAGCACGTCGACAGGCTGGACTTGCTTCACGGAGAACAACATCTTTGGCGGAATGAGCACTTGGGGTGCCAACTACTTCGTGGCCAATGCGTGGTACTGCAGTCACCTGTGGCAACATTACCGCTACACGTTGGACACGGCTTTCCTGCAACGTGCCTTCCCTGTCTTGTGGAATTGTGCAGAGTTCTGGATGGAGCGCTTGATTGCCGATCGAGGTTGCGAGGAGCTCAACATCCAGCCAGACGGAAGTTATGTGGCACCTGACGAGTTCTCGCCAGAGCAGGGTGACCATCCCAGCGAGGACGGCACGGCTCACGCACAGCAACTGATTTACGCCCTCTTCAAGAGCGTTCGCCAGAGTATCGATATCCTGGGACTGCAAGTGTGCGGCCTGACGAATACGGACGTGGCGAGGCTGGATGACTATCTTGCCAAGACTGACCAAGGACTTCATACGGAGGTCTACACAGCGAATACAGAGAAGCATCAGGCTTGGACCAACCCCAGGAATGGAGTGAAGAAAGGCGACTTGCTCCTGCGCGAATGGAAATATGCCACTTACGATGTGAGCCGCGATCCCAGCCATCGTCACCTGAGCCACATGATGGCCTTGTATCCTCTGAATGAGATTGGCCCCACGAGTGAATACTTGCAGCCTGTCATCAATTCGATGAATTTGCGTGGCGATGAGGCTACCGGTTGGTCGATGGGTTGGAAAGTGAACCTTTGGGCGCGTGCTCAGGACGGCAATCATGCCCATTTCATCCTGCACAATGCCCTGATGCATTCCTCTGGCTACTCTACGGATTATTCTCCCCAAAAGAAACAGGGTCGTGTCTATTATAACCTCTATGACGCTCATCCGCCTTTCCAGATCGACGGAAACTTTGGTGTGTGTGCAGGCATCGCAGAAATGCTGCTCCAGAGCCAGACGGACACGCTGCAGCTGCTGCCAGCCTTGCCTGATGTGTGGGCTTCTGGTCACGTCAGGGGCTTGCGTGCTGTGGGAAACTTCGAGGTGGATCAGGAGTGGCAAGGGGGCAAACTGAAAATGGCGGCTATCCGCAGCGACTCTGGTCAACGGTGTGCTGTCAGGTATCCTGGCATAGCCTCGTGTGAGGTGAAGGCGAAGAATGGAGGTAAGGTCTCAGTCACAGTCGACTCGCAAGACGTCATCTCCTTCCCAACAGAGAAAGGTAAAACATATATGATAAAATGCAGATAATCCATGGAATTTGAAAAGATACAAGGGCTGATAGATGCTCCGTTCACGCCCTTTCATCCCAATGGGGAAATCAATCTGGAGCCTATCCCTGCCTATGCCAGAATGTTGGCGAAAAATGGGCTGAAGGGTGTTTTCATCAATGGTTCGAGTGGCGAAGGTTACATGCTGACTGAGCAGGAGCGCATGCAGTTGGCTGAGGCTTGGATGGAGGCTGCTCCAGAAGGCTTCAAGGTGATAGTGCACGTTGGTTCCTGCTGTGTGTGCAACAGTCGATTGCTGGCTGAGCATGCCCAGGGGATTGGCGCTTGGGGAATTGGCGCGATGGCTCCTCCGTTTCCCAAGGTGAGCAGGGTGGAGGAGTTGGTGAAGTACTGCGAGGAGATATCCTGTGGCGCTCCCAACCTGCCTTTCTATTTCTATCACATTCCAGCCTTCAATGGCGCCTATCTGCCTATGGTGAAGTTCCTCGAAGCTGTGGATGGAAGGATTCCCAATTTCGCAGGTATCAAGTACACCTACGAGAGTCTGTATGAGTACAATCAATGCCGCCTCTATGGAAATGGGAAGTTCGACATGCTGCATGGTCAGGACGAGACAATCTTACCTTGCCTGGCGATGGGAGGCGCTCGTGGTGGAATTGGGGGGACAACCAACTACAACGGTCGCAATCTGGTGGGCATCATCGAAGCATGGAACGAGGGTGACATCGAGAAGGCACGGCAATTGCAGGACTATTCTCAGCTGGTAATCAATGTGATATGTCATTTCCGCGGAAACATCGTGGGAGGCAAGCGCATCATGAAACTCATTGGACTCGACTTGGGCCCCAACCGCACTCCTTTCCAGAACCTGACGGATGACGAGGAACTGCAACTGCGTCGTGAGCTGGAGGAAATCGACTTTTTCCATCATTGTAATGAATTCTAAACCTGTAGTGATGAAACGCATATCCTTACTTCTGATTTTCATAGCTTCTTTGTTGCCCATGGGTGCAACAAACAACCTCTATCTGACTCCAACAATCGCTTTGCAGAAAGACGTGTCTGGTCATTATGCAGGTATTGTGAACGGCGAGTTATGGATATGGGGTGGATGCAATTTCCCTAAGGCTCCTCTTGCAGAGGGAGGAACCAAGCAGTATTATCCCATTGCATACGGAGCCAGTGTGGTTGTTCCCCAAGGAACTTTCGTTATTGGAGGAACCGCAGGAAACAGCTCCGCACGTGAGACCTTCCTGATGAAGAACATCGACCACAGAGAGTACAGGACTTTCTTCTCGCAGTATGACCATAGCGGCAGGCAGAATTATCCGCCACTCCCCGTAGGGCTCCACAATCTGGCGGCAGCCTATGACGAGAAGGGTGGTTACATCTATGCCGTAGGAGGACAGACAGACGATATGCCCAATCAACGTGTGTTCCGTCTGGCTTGGCCGCAAGGGAAAGCCTGGCAGCTGGTGGGCATGATGCCTGATAAAGCTCGCATACAGCCTGTGGCAACGATTCAGAACGATCCTTCTGGCCCCTGCCTCTATGTCTTTGGAGGTTTCTCGCCCACGACAGCAACCAAGCGAGGCTTCGTGCACAGGGATGGACTGAAACTGAATCTCAGGACCAAACACTGGAAGCGACTGAAATGGGCGGACGATGAACAGCTTCCTACCGTGGGAGCAACGTGTGCCAATTCAGGCTATTCGAGCATCATCTTCGAAGGAGGCGTGAACAGCGACATCTTCACGCGAGCCATCAACAATGAGGAGGACAGCACTACCTACTACACGCATCCTGTCTCGTGGTATCAGTTCAATCCTGACATCTTGGTATACAACACCTTTACAGACGCCTGGACGGCCTTGCCTGGCGATTCCATCCTTGCACGCGCTGGTGCCACGCTTACTCCTCAGAAGGCTTATTGGTTCCTCTCTGGTGGAGAGATGAAGCCTGGAATACGGACAAGTGACGTGCAGGTCATTGAGATTGTCAACGAGAAACATTTCGGCTGGGTCAACTGGACCGTTCTTCTCCTTTATCTGATAGGGATGCTTCTCTTGGGTGTGTATTTCATGCGTCGCGAATCAGGTGCTGAGGACTTCTTCCGTGGAGGTGGGCGTGTTCCTTGGTGGGCAGCTGGTATCAGCATCTATGCCACGATGCTGAGCGCCATCACGTATATGGCCATTCCTGCGAAGTCTTTTGCCACGAACTGGACATACTATCCGATGCTGATTACCATTCTACTGGTCAGCTTCCCTGTCATCAAGTATTATCTGCCATATTTCCGTAAGTTGCAGGTCGCATCGGCTTACGAGTATCTCGAGAGACGGTTCAATACAGCCACACGTCTGCTGGCATCTGGTATCTTCATCATCTTTATGATTGCCCGTATGGCTCTGGTTCTCTATCTGCCATCCCTCGCCCTCTCAGCTGTGACAGGCATCGATATCAGCCTGTGCATTATCCTGATGGGTATCGTCACGATTGTCTATTGCACGATGGGCGGTGTGGAAGCTGTCATCTGGGGAGATGTCATTCAAGGAATCATCTTGGTAGGTGGTGCCATTTTTTCGATGGTCTATCTTATCGCCAACACGAAAGGAGGATTTGGCGGATTCATTGACATTGCTGTGGCAAACGATAAGTTCCGACTTTTCAACTGGAGCTTCGACTGGCGTTCTGCAACCTTCTGGGTGGTTATCTTGGGTGGAATAGCCAACAATCTGATTTCCTATACGAGCGATCAGACCGTGATTCAGCGCTACATGACGACCAAGAACGAGAAGTCGGCTGCCAAGGGAATCCTCCTGAACGGAGTAATGAGTGCCTTTGTCTCAGTCGTCTTCTATGCAATTGGCACAGGATTGTACACTTTTTTCAAGACGAATCCCTCTGAGTTGGACATCACGATGCAAAAGGCGGATGCCATCTTCCCTTACTTCATGATGAGTCAGATGCCTGTAGGTCTTGCTGGTTTGCTGATTGCCGCCATCTTTGCTGCTACCATGAGCACCATCAGCAGCAACATAAACTCTGTCAGCACGGCATTCAGCGTGGATTTCTATCAGCGCTTTTGCCCTCAGGTGAAGGATTCCTCCCTGCTTCGTGTGGCACGTGTGACCTGTATCGTTAGCGGCGTGATTGGCGTGGCCATCGCTCTGCTGATGGTGACGTGGAACATCCTTTCGCTCTTCGACTACTTCAACATGATTCTTGGCCTCCTGACGAGTGGTTTGGGAGGACTGTTCATGATGGGCGTCTTCTTCCCACGTATTCGTGGTGGAGCTGCCTTGACAGGTTTCCTGACGGGCGTCCTGGTGGTGCTTGCCATCAGTCTTTACACCAACATCCATTTCCTTCTCTATGGCGCCATTGGCATCGTGGTGAGTGTGATGGTTGGATGGTTGGTTTCAGTTTTATTCAATAAACAAAAAAGCTAGAATATGGAAGTAGATTTCAAAGCACTTGCTGCACAATACAAGAGTGAGTTGTTGGATCGCGTGATGCCTTTCTGGATGGAGAAGAGCATCGATGCTGAATACGGTGGATTCTTTACTTGCCTCGAGCGCGATGGAACAGTCTTTGATACGGATAAGTTCATCTGGCTCCAGGGGCGACAAGTCTGGATGCTGGCCACCTTATATAATAAGGTAGCCCCTCGACAGGACTGGTTGGATGCTGCCATCGCAGGAGCAGACTTCCTCATGAAGTACGGTCATGACGGACACTTCAACTGGTACTTTTCCCTGGATCGAGCAGGGCATCCTTTGGTGGAACCCTATAACATCTTTTCCTACACGTTTGCTGTCATTGCTTTCGGACAGCTCTATCTTGCTACAGGAAACCCTGTTTATGCTGAGGTTGCCAAGAAGACCTTCGACATAGTTCTTTCCAAGAAAGACAATCCCAAAGGCAAGTGGAGCAAGGCGGCACCAGGTGCCCGTGCGACAAAGAGTTTCGACCTGCCCATGATTCTCTGCAACGTGTCGCTCGAGATAGAGTCTCTCTTGCAGCCGGACTTCCTGAAGGAGACCATCGAGAATTGTATCCACGAAGTGATGGACGTGTTTTATCGTCCAGAACTTGACATGATTGTGGAACACGTCGGAAAGGACGGCTCCTTGGTAGACTCCTTTGAAGGCAGACTCCAAAATCCAGGTCATGCCATCGAAGCAATGTGGTTCATCATGGATCTGGGGCGTCGTCTGGGGCGCAGGGACCTCATAGAGAAGGCTGTGCACATCGCCCTGCGCGAGATAGAATATGGTTGGGATGAGCAATACGGCGGCATCTTTTACTTCCTGGATCGTTTGGGGCATCCTCAGCAGCAGCTGGAGTGGGACCAGAAACTCTGGTGGGTGCATATCGAGACACTTATCACTACCCTGAAAGGATACGAACTGACGGGCAATGAGGATTGCTTGCGTTGGTTCAAGCGTGTCCACGAGTATGTGTGGTCGCATTTTGTCGACCCAGAGTATCCTGAGTGGTTTGGGTACCTGAACCGTCGAGGGGAAGTGCTGCTCAGCTTAAAGGGTGGCAAATGGAAAGGCTGTTTCCATGTTCCTCGAGGTCTTATGCAATGCTACCAGACTTTGGAGAACCTAGCAAAGAAGAGTGAGAGGCTTCCCTAAGATTCTGTAGCATGTCCCCACAGCCTGGAACCTCATCATTCCGCTCTCTCGTCGCCATCGCAAACACAACACGTTGAAACCTCGAACACAACACGTTGAAACCGCAAACTCAACACGTTGAAACCTCGAACGCAACACGTTGTCTTTCCCCTTTCAACACGTTCTTTCCCATCAACGGATGGGAAGCGGCTGGGATGTCTGTTTTTCCAATGTTGGCAAAGAATGTGTTATGCTGTTTCTGGAGTCACATCCTGTATCTTCTTCATCCAGCTGTCGCCGTGGAAGCGAACCAGGAAGATGATACCACGGAAACAGAGCTCTATCGCCATTGCAATCCATACGCCTTGCAGGCCAAGCGTTCCTGCCAGAATGGAGGCCAGGGTGATTCTCACTAGCCATATACTTCCCAGGTTCATGGAGGCAGGAATCATGGTGTCGCCAGCGCCAACGAAGATGCCGTAGCAAACGATACTTGCGGCAAACATGGGCTCTGCGAAGGCTTCGATCCTGAGTACCTGCACAGTAAGATGCTGGACTTCCGCATCAGGAGTCATTAGTGTCATCAGGGCAGGTGAGCCAACGAACATTATGACTCCCATGATGGTCATGATGATGATTCCCATACTGACGGTGATCTGTCCAAAGCTGCGTGCCAGTTTCCTTCGTTTTGCTCCCAGGCTTTGTCCTATAAGGGTTGTGGCTGCGTCCGATATCCCATATCCAGGCATATAGCACAGCGCTTCTACTGTGATGCCAAAGCTGTTGGCTGCGATAGCGACGGTTCCCAAAGGAGCCACAATGATGGTGCTGACGATTTGTGCTCCACAGAGGATGACATGCTCGACAGCCAGAGGGAGAGCAATCGTTATGGCACGCTTCAGCGTTTCTAATTGGGGGATGAAGGTTCCTTCGTCCTGGAAGAGGTTAAGTTCCTTGCTGCGTACTGTCACGAAATAACACATGGTCAGCGAACAAATGATGTAGGCAAACATGGTTCCCAAGGCTGCACCTATCACGCCTAGTCCTGCTCCAGGTATTGTAATCCCCAGAATGGTTCGAGTAGGGAAAATCAGCAGGAAATTGAAGATGACATCCAGTACGCACGTCAGGATGTTGAGAACGCTGGGAATGTGCATGTTGCCGCTGCATCGCAGCATTCCGCTGCATAAAGAGTTCAGGATGGAGAACGGCATGCACAGCACATAGATCATGAAATAGATGGATGCGTCGTGCTGAATGCTTTCGTTTCCTCCCAGCCATTGGGGTAGAGTAGGGCTGATGCATAATCCGATGGCAGTAAGGATGAATGCAAAAACCATGCATGCAATAAAGCTCTGTCTCAGTATTTGTCTGGCTTCTGACCATTCTCCTGCTCCTATGCGATGGGCTACCTGCACGTAGAATCCTACTCCAGCAGCGCTTCCCAGGCTTCCAAAGAGCCAGATGGTGGTGCTCACGAGTCCGATGCTTGCACTGGCTTCAGCTCCCAGGCTTCCCACCATGCTTGCATCGATGTACTGCATCATGATGTGAACCAGCTGTGCCAACATGGAGGGAATGCTCAGCATGGCAGCAAGGGCTAACTGATCGCGAGGAGGCATCTTCACTCCATCGCGTATCTGGGAGAGCAGCCGGTCTTTGTTTTCTGTATATGACATCAGAGGGAGTCGATGTAGTGCTTTAGTTTCTCGAGGGCAATCATGACATTCTCGTGTTGCGTGGCCAGGTTGATGCGGATGAAACCTTCGCCTCCTCTGCCATAATGCGATCCTTCTGCCAGCCATAGGCTTTCCTGCTCTCTCAGGTTTCTGCAGAACGTCTCATCAGAGATGTCGAGAGCCCGTATGTCAACCCACATCAGATAGGTTCCTTCCAGTTTGATGACTCTCAGTTTAGGAATTTCTTTCTCAATGTATTCTTTGGCATCCCTGTAGTTTTTCCATATATATTGGCAGAGTTCCTCCAGCCACTCTTCTCCTTCATTGTAGGCGGCTTCTGTGGCTACGATACCAAAAGGATTCACATCACATACCTCGTGAATGTTAACTGCGCGATCAATGCGTTTCCTGTATTCCTCGTTGGGGCAAATGATTTGAGCATTCTGCAGACCTGCTATGTTGAAACTCTTGCTTGCACTCGTGCAGATGCATGCTTCCTGCATATAAGTGTCCCCCAATGTTGCGTAGGGTGTGAACTCATGACCAGGCATGACGAGTTCGCAATGTATTTCATCAGAAACGATGAATACATTGTTTTTCAGGCAAATATCCCCAATGCTTTGAAGTTCTTCTTGAGTCCAAACCCTTCCAGAAGGATTGTGTGGCGAGCATAGCAGAAGAACCTTTGTATCCTCCTTGCTGGCTCGACGCTCCAAGTCATCGAAGTCAATCTGATAGGTATCTCCAACCTGACGAAGAACGGATTCCTCAGCTCTGCATTGGAGATTGCGGATGCTGCTGTAGAAGCAATTGTATACAGGAGACAGAGTCAGTACACCATCGCCAGGTTTCGTCAATGCTCGCAGAATGCTGCTTATAGCTGGCACCACACCTGGCACAGTTATTATCCATTCGCGGCTGTATAGTGCATGATGTCGTCTCAGATGCCATTTTATGATGCTTTCGTAGAAGCTGTCTGTGGGTAGTGCATAGCCGAAGATTCCATGATGAACGCGTTGCTCGAGTGCCTCTTTGATGGAGGGGGCAACTTCAAAATCCATATCAGCAACCCAAAGTGGGGATTCTATATTTGGATTCTCATCCCATTTGAGGGAACCTGTCCCTTTCCTGTATGTCTTCTTGTCGAATCTCATGCTGGTTCCCTATTTCTTCAATACTTCTATGATACAGTTGGCTGGGGCCTTTTGGTTCTTGTCGATGATGATTTCTCCCACGCTTTCCACTACAATCTTTCCTGTCGTAGGATTCTTTATGCTGTGAACGTGTCCCTTCAGAGTTGCGTTTATGCTGCTGTACTCAAAAGCCAGATTGGCATCCTCGCCCATCGTGCAGTCCTCCATGTACAGGTTCTCGCAGTAGCAAAGAGGCTGCTCGCCAGTAATGTGGCAACGGATTAATCGAAGATTCTTGCTGTACCAAGCAAGATACTCACCATTTATCTCACTGTCAATGATTGTAACGTTCTCACTTTCCCACAGACTGTCTTTTGAGTTCAGTATGCAGTTTCGTATGGTCATGTTCTTGGAGTACTGGAAAGAATAATTGCCGTTTTGGAGATAATTTTCCAGCAGCACGTTGTTGGTGTGCATTCCCAGATAGTCAGCGTTATCGATTCGGCTGTTCCGTATTTCCACTTCATCGCAGTCCCATAAGGTTTCTTCTGCTTTAGTGAATATGCAATTGTCGATCTTGATACCTTTCATCCTTCGAAACATCTTGGGAGCTTCCACACGGCAATCTTTCATCTCCACGTCATTGCTATACCAAAGAGAGGAACGGGCAGACTCACGGAACAGACAGTCTTTGACTTTGAACCCACTGCATTCCCAGAAAACGTATTTCCCCTCGAAAGTGCATTTCTCTGCTTCTATGTTGCCTGACTCTTTGATGCTTGATTCACCCAAATGAATAGTAACATTCACAAGCCGTGCATCGTGTAGGGTATACAAGGGCCTTTCTCCACCAAATTCCTGGTCTTTAATGAGTATCTTCTTGTCTTCTGTATTCATTTGTCTCTTCTTATGCCTTAATATAATGTTCATGAAGGATATGATCCTGTCCCACTTAATCATCTGTCAACTTTCTATACTTGATGCGACGTGGCTCTTCCAACCCTAATCGCTTCAATTTGTTGGCCTCGTAGTCAGTATAAGAACCTTCGTAATAGAATACGTTGCCATCACCCTCGTAGGCAAGGATATGCGTGCAGATGCGATCCAGGAACCAGCGATCATGGCTGATAACGACTGCACATCCAGCGAAGTTTTCCAAGCCCTCTTCCAATGCTCTAAGCGTATTCACGTCGATATCATTTGTTGGCTCATCGAGCAACAGCACATTTCCTTCTTGTTTCAATGCCATTGCCAGATGCAGGCGATTACGTTCACCGCCAGAGAGAACTCCACATTTCTTTTCCTGATCTGCGCCGCTGAAGTTGAAGCGACTTAGATAAGCACGGCAGTTGATGTCTCTGCCTCCCATACGGATTGTCTCATTGCCTTGACTGATTACTTGGTAAACACTCTCGTCAGCCTTGATGTCTGCATGACTTTGGTCCACGTACGACAATTTAACGGTTTCACCCACCTCGAAAGTTCCAGCATCTGGCTTCTCTAGCCCCATAATCATACGGAAGAGGGTCGTTTTACCTGCTCCATTCGGACCAATCACGCCAACTATTCCATTTGGAGGCAGCATGAAGTCAAGATTCTTTATCAGTACTTTTTCATTATATGCCTTGCATACTCCGTGCGCTTCGATGACCTTGTTGCCCAATCGAGGGCCGTTGGGAATGTATATCTCTAATTTTTCCTCTCTCTCCTTTTGCTCCTCGTTAAGCATCTTGTCGTAGCTGTTCAGACGAGCTTTTCCTTTAGCTTGGCGAGCTTTGGGTGACATGTGTACCCATTCCAACTCACGCTCTAATGTTTTGCGGCGTTTGCTTGCCACCTTTTCTTCTTGAGCCATACGGGTTGTTTTCTGTTCCAGCCAGCTGGAATAGTTGCCTTGCCAAGGAATTCCCTCGCCTCGATCCAACTCCAGGATCCATCCAGCCACATCATCCAGGAAATAACGGTCATGTGTTACAGCTATGACGGTTCCTTCGTATTGATTCAGATGTTGCTCTAACCAGTCAATGCTTTCTGCATCCAAATGGTTGGTGGGCTCATCTAGAAGAAGAACATCAGGTTTCTGCAGCAAAAGACGACACAATGCAACTCGTCTCCGCTCTCCACCACTGAGGAACTTTACTTGCTGGTCTTTTGGGGGGCAACGCAACGCGTCCATTGCCCGATCCAGCTTGCTCTCCAGATTCCATGCATCTGTACTGTCGATGATATCCTGCAGTTCTCCTTGGCGAGAAAAAAGAGCATTCATCTTATCCTCGTCTTCGTAATATTCAGGCAGACCAAATTTCAGATTGATTTCTTCGTATTCAGCTAATGCATCTACAATGGGTTGCACACCTTCCTTAACTACTTCCAGCACAGTCTTCTCATCGTCAAGATAAGGCTCCTGTTCCAGATACCCAACAGTGTATCCAGGGCTCCATACTACGTTTCCTTGGTATTGTTGGTCTAATCCTGCAATGATTTTCATCAAGGTGGATTTACCTGCACCATTCATACCTACGATACCGATCTTGGCACCATAGAAGAAACTCAGATAGATGTTTTTCAATACTTGTTTTTGGTTCTGCTGAATGACCTTGCTTACGCCGACCATCGAGAAAATGATTTTCTTGTCGTCAGTTGTTGCCATAATCTATATCCTTGTTAGTTCGTTCGTATATTATTAAATATGTTATGCTGTATTCCTATGCTCATAGTCAGAGCAATCTTGCTATCGCCACAGATATGGCAAAAAGAAAGATGGCTGCAGACGTGCTTCCTAATACTTTGTTTAATTCTCTTCCGTGATTGATTCTTACCATGCTCAGATGATTCTTGAAGTGAAAGTATAGAAACGGAAGCATCAATAAGCCTCTCCACCAAGCACCTTCTGCAATGAAAAAGAGGAGCACGATTGCTGTAGCAAGAATACCTAGAAACAAATATAGGTCTGTAGCCTTCTCGCCGATAATCACTACCAATGTTTTCTTGCCTACTTTCGCATCTGCTTCTCGATCACGATAGTTGTTTACAATCAGCAGATTGTCTGTCACTAAGCCCATTGCGATGGAATAAGCAATAATCTCTGAATTCAGTTTTCCTGTCATTAAATAAAAAGTAGTGCAAACAGGAATGAGTCCAAAGAAGACCAATACCAGTATATCTCCTAATCCCAAACGAGCGAGACTAGTTGTATACAAGAAACAGAATATCACACATGTCAATCCGATCAGTACCATTGACCATCCACCCCAATAAATGAGCGGTAACCCTACCAAACATGCCACTAATGTTGTCAGGAAGATACCTTTTTTCATCTGGTGTAGTTCTATCCATCCCTGAGAGCAAGCTCGCTCTGGCCCTAATCGGTCTTCTTTATCGATTCCGCGTTGAAAATCAAGATAATCGTTTACGAAATTGGCATCCACTTGCATGGTTAGGGCAAAAAGAATGCAGAGGACAGCAGGAATCCATGCAACCCCCTCACTCGAAGCCCATGCAGTTGCAATGGCCAATATCACTGGTGAAGCCGCTCCAGTCAACGTTTTGGGTCTGGCAGCTAAGAACCATGCTTTGGGGGAGTTCTTTCTTATTCTATTCATTCTATCCTGATATCATGTTATAGGGAAGAATATCATTATGGACCTTTTCGTTTAAGAAATTTGTGGATACAGTAATTGGGTTTATTTCATTTTGATACCTTCCAGCGTAGTTTTCTTTGCCCACATTTTCAGAATTCACATGGACTCTCTAAGAGTCTCTTTCAATGGGGCACAAAGTTACATATAAAAAATGAGGCTTCAAAATATCTCGCATTTTTTGGGATAAAATTATGTTTCTTTATTTTTTCTTTCAACATTTATATTTAACTTTGTGTCCTGATTTTACATAAAAGTATTACAACGAAATTAGCTAACTATTTATATGCCTGAAGCTAAAGGAGGAAGACGTTCCACTAAGACAAAGATAGTGGAAGTTCCCAGTGTAGACCAGCTGGGTCGTAAGCAACCTCAGAATCTGGAGTCAGAGGCTGCCGTTTTAGGTGCTCTTATGGTTGAGCAAGATGCATTCTCGCAGGTCAGTGAAATTCTTGCTCCAGAGAGTTTCTATGATCATCGTCATCAGCTTATCTATCAAGCTATTCAGACTTTGAATATTGAACAGAAACCCGTTGATATCATTACGGTTTCTGATGAGCTTGAGAAGATGGATTGTCTTGAAGAAGCAGGTGGAACGCCATATGTCATGCAGCTTAGTGCAATGGTTTCCAGTAGTGCTCATATCGTATACCATGCCAATGTTATTAAGCAAAAATACATTGCTCGTCAACTAATCACTTTTGGAAGTGTTGTCCTGAATGGCGCCTTTGATCCTTCCAAGGACGTTGCCGATTTATTGCAGGAGACGGAGAGCGAAATCTTCTCGATTTCTCAGAACAATCACAAAAAAGACTATACTCAGATAAATCCTGTTATTGATAAAGTTTACGAGAATCTGCGTGCTGCTGCCGCTCGAACTGATGGATTGAGTGGTCTAGGTACAGGATTCGATAAGCTTGACAAGATTACAAATGGATGGCAGAACAGTGATCTCATCATTATTGCAGCGCGCCCTGCAATGGGAAAGACGGCATTTGTTATTTCAATGGTAAAAAAGATGGCGATAGATGCCAAGATCCCAGTGGCTCTCTTTTCTCTTGAAATGAGTAATGAACAACTGGTGCAGCGTCTGATGATCAATGTCTGTGAGATTTCTGGCGAAAAGCTTCGAAGTGGCCGTCTGGCTCCTCATGAGTGGGCTCAGTTGGACACTCGTGTCAACTATTTGATTGATGCTCCTATCTATGTCGATGATACACCCAGCTTGTCGACTTTCGAGTTGCGAACAAAGGCCCGCCGCTTGGTGCGTGAGCATAAGGTCAAGTGTATCATGATTGACTATCTTCAGTTGATGAATGCCAGTGGAATGAATATCAATAGTCGTCAGGAGGAGGTCTCTACTATCTCTCGTTCTCTCAAGGGATTAGCTAAGGAGCTTGATATCCCTATCATTGCCTTGAGCCAGTTGAATCGTGGGGTTGAGGGACGTGAAGGGTACGAAGGGAAACGTCCCCAGTTGAGTGACCTTCGTGAATCTGGAGCTATTGAGCAAGATGCCGATATAGTATGTTTTATCCATCGCCCAGAATACTATCATCTTTATCAGGATGAAAAGGGGCATGATATGCGTGGGATGGCAGAATTCATCATTGCTAAGCACCGCAATGGTTCTGTGGGCGAGATTATTCTTCAGTTCCGTAGTGAATTAGCACGTTTCCAAGATCCAGACGATCGTGTTCCTCTCCCAGGTGAAACATTTGTCAGTGGGATGGGAGGTGGCACTTTTGAGTCCAATCCTTCTCCAGAGGAACTTGCTTCTGCCCATGATTTCGCTGATCGGATTCCTGATCCATTCACTCCTGACTCGGACGACGAATCTGCACCTTTTTAATCTCTGATTCTTTTAGCAGATGAAGCGAATATCCTTTACCACTCAAATCTTTTTGGCTCTAATATTGGCTATTATTGCGGGATATCTCCTTCAAGGGAACGCAGAGTTTACCATTCAATATATCCGTCCTTTTGGCGACATTTTCCTTAATCTGCTCAAGTTTATTGTTGTCCCCCTCGTCATGTTTTCCATCATCTGTGGAATTATTTCTATGCGTGATACTTCACAGATTGGTCATATTGCAGTTCGTACGCTTCTTTATTTTGCAGTAACCACCATCTTCGCTTCATGTTTAGGGTTGATGGTATCTTCTGTTTTGCGTCCTTGGTTCCCTCCCATCCAGATACCTTTTGACACTTCCTCGCTACCTGATCCTGCCCAATTTTCTTTCATGGATCAATTGATAAATATGGTGCCCAGCAATATGATAGAGCCTTTGGCTACCACTACGATGATTCAGGTCATCGTCATGGCTTTGCTATTAGGCATTGCTATTGCTCATTGTGGACAGCGTGCCAGACTGTTGGCAGACTTGATGAGGGAACTCAATGAGATAGTCACCCAAATTCTCTCTTACATCATGTTGCTTACTCCTATGGGAGTCTTCTGCATGCTTACTCCTGTGGTTGCTGTCAATGGTCCTTCCATTTTGGGTTCTTATGCAGTTCTTGTTGGGACAGACTATTTTTGCTTTTTTCTTCACATCCTCATCGTTTATGTCCCCTGTGTCTGGCTGTTGGCTCGAATGAATCCGCTGAGGTTCCTGCGTGGCATGTTTCCAGCCATGCTGTTTGCCTTTTCTAGTGATTCTTCAGTAGCCACGTTGCCTGTCACAATGCGATGTACAGAACGTTTGGGAGTTCCACGCGATATAGGGAATTTCATCCTTTCGCTGGGAGCCACTATCAATATGGATGGCGTGGCTATCTATTTAGGTGTCACGGCAGTTTTCATTGCTAATTGTTGCGGCATAGATCTCTCAATGTCTCAATATTCTGCCATCGCTATATCTGCCACCATTGCTTCCATCGGTACTCCTGGTATTCCTGGCGGCTCATTGGCTTTGATGGCTATGGTCTTCGCTTCTTCAGGAATCCCTGTCGAAGGTGTTGCTATTGCGGCAGGAGTAGATCGAATAGTCGATATGGCGCGTACTACAATGAGTATTACTGGTGATGCATCATGTGCAGTTGTGGTCAATCGGATGGTTGAGCATACATAAAGGTGGCCTGTTTACGGTATGACATACTCTTCCCGCCATCAAGTTCCCTCCACCTTTTTCTTTTCTCTCAGAAGATTTTTCTGATGATAGTTTTGCCCCCTTCGTAGATTCTCTTTTGGATGCAGATGCCGACAGGTTGACTCATTTTTTGTCCTGCCAGATTGTAGTATTCGATTCTAATCAATTTGCTGTTAAGCACAATATCGCTAACATCTTTAATGTTAGTGCCATCAATGGTAAGCAGCTGCGGAGCTTGTCGAGTTCCTCGTACATAGTTTGAAGTAAAGACAAATTCCTGGTCTACATCGAACGTCTGTCCTTCTGCGTCCATAAGACGAAGTTTAATTTTCTCACCGCCTTCTCCATGAATGTTCATGTAGAGATTGTCGTCTTCAAGGATTGCTATGCCGCGACATTCACCATCTTCAGAGAAAGCTCCTAAGGTATAGCTCTTCTCCATAGCTTTCTCCCCATTGATCTCTAGCTGTGCTATCAGCCCCATTACATTTGGATAAGTGTGGATATTCAGTTCCCATGGAGAGTCCTCGCGTTCTTTTTGGGTAGGTGTATAGCGTCGTCTCTTCGCAGTCATTCTGCTAAGCGATTTCCATGTGAAGTTTTGATCTTTTTTTGTACGCAGCAGATAACTTTGCCCAGGCTCTAATGAGGTCATGGTTCCTCCCCATGCCCCTTCTTCATAAGTGGCAATTCCTTCCAACCCCAGAATTAAGTCACCTTCCGTAGCTGCATAGTTTTCAAGTGCTGTTTCCAGACGTGTTCTGTTGTAGAGAGGGAATCCTATCCAGTTCCATCCTTCCTTTAGGATGATTTCTTCGGCTGGATTGAAGAGATTTCCTCGCAGAGTGATGTCAGATGCCTTCTTCATGTTCACTTTGTATCCTTGACCAGAATTCAGAGCTTCCAATTGTCCCGTCCATCCCTTTTCTTCGTCGAATCTGAGAGATTCTGTTTGTCCCTCGATGGCTGCTGCATAGGTGGTGAATCTGCTGTGATCGATGTTCTCTGCCAAATTATGCGAGGTCCAGTTCCATCCTTCTGCAAGGGCTAATGTAATGGTTATGTCGTCACTGTTCCAATCGCTTTCTTGGATACTTGTAAAGTCAAATGTGCCCAGCATGTTTGCCTTGTCGATGGTGGGCTGGGGTAGGAGAGACTCGTGATCTCCTCCATCAGGGTATCGGCCATAGGTGTACCAGCGAGGCTGAGCCAGATAAGAGATGCGGTCGGCCCATGTGCCATCTTCTGCTTGAATACTTATCAAGGCGCCGTCCGAATTCTCCAGTTTGAAAGGAGTGTGCAGTTGGGTCAACTGATCCATTCCATCACACCATATAATCAGGGTGCCATGAGCAGGAACCACGGTGTTAATATTCTCCGCTGCAATTTTGTATTTCTGAGGCTTACGTATATTGTCACTCAGATACATGCCTGCCACATCTATGTCCTGGTCAGTTGTGTTGTAGAGTTCTATCCAGTCATTTCTCTTCCAGTATTCGTTGGCGTAAATATCATTTCCTGCTGATACTTCATTGATGCGTATGGGAGTAGCACCAGCTTCATAGCTTTTGGTTCCTTCGCTGATCTTTTCATATCGTGCTTCAATTTGATAAGTCCCCGCTTTTTCTTTGTCACTTAGGCTGAAGGTTTCCTTATCACTTAGGATGGATTTCTGCATCTTGTCCATTGTGATGTTGCAATCCCAGAAAATGTCAGACGAGCTTAACGATGTGTTATGGACTTCTACAGCAATGATGTTTTCGCCTAGGTGTAATTCGGCAGGATTTATCTGGAAAGTTCCTTCGTCTGGCACTTCACTTGCCCATACGTTTGTCACATCTGAATAAACGGTTCCTTCCAGACTTCGGTATCCTCCTACATCCTTTCCATTCACATAGATGCGGAATCCGTCATCCACTTTGTAGTTTAAGGTAATCACATAGTCTTCGTCAGGTTGTTCATTCAGTATGATTTTTTTGCGGAAATAGTAGGTTGGACGTTTTTCGTTCGCATTTCCTCCATAATCAAGAGTGGTTTTTATCATGGAGTACATGGGACTGGTATTGCTGGCATAGCCTAAGGGAGCCTTTCCCTTTTGCCAGTTTTGATCGTTGTATTCCATCGATTTCCAGTTTTTCCCATCCAGTGAGCCTTGATCGTAATAGCTCCATTCGTTGTTCCAATCTATCACCTGTTGAGTGTTTTCTGCAGTCGATCCTTTCAGCACCCACTCTTTGAATTTGTATCCAGCAGGAGCTTTTGCCGTTAGTGTTATGGGGGCAAAGAGGACGCCTTCGAATTTTCGTGTGGGCACCTCTTGACCGTTCAGCAGTAATCGTCCTTCATCAATATTACTTCTTAGGTTTACTCGATATGGGGTTTTAAGACTGAAGTAACTTCTCAAGTTGCTGATTCGACTTCCGTTATGAGCATTGCGTATGGTATTTATCATGTTCATGTTTGAAGAGTTTCCCTCGAAATTCAGGGCTTTGTTCATCGTTTCGTACATCGAGGTGATGATTTCGCTGCATCGTTCTGGTTCAAAGATACTGCCGTTTACCAGACAGAAGGCATCAATGAACTGTTTCTTGAATGGCTCATATTTTATCAGCGAACGGAACAGGTCGTCCACGTTGGCTCCTCCAGATGTGCTGACTATTAGATTCGTCATGTTGTCCACGTCCCAAGCAGAGTCCAGGTCAAAGACAACAAAATGGAACTTCCCATCATCGGATCTGGAGCGGAATCCTTTCACATTGTTGGTGTTGGTTATCCAGTCGCTGCATCCTATGTAGCATTCAAACGCCATGTAGTTGATGTATTCATCGATGTCAAGCATGTCACACACCTTTTTATATGTTTCTGGACTCCTGGTTCTACCCACCTCAGAGGCCAGACTCAGCAATTTCTGCCAAGCCACAGCGTCCCCTGCTTTTTGATTGTACTGAGCATTGCTCAAGTCAAACTGGTCCATGTCATCAGTATCGATGCCATAGTTGCTGTACCCAAAGTGTTTGTTGTTTGACTCCCGTATATTCAGCATCCCAAGATAGTCACCATTGAAGAACACGTGAGCAGGTTGCCAATCTTGACAATCCAGATAGAATCCTGATTCCAGAGCTATCATTTGAATATTGGCATCCTTTGTGCGGGCATAGCAGTCATTTCCTCCGTTTCTTACTTGCAGGCAATGATATTTGTTATAAGGTTTATGGGGAAAGATGGGATAGTTGAAATATTTTTGACCCTCGTATCGCTTGTCGCCTTTCAGTCGGAAACTTGATTTCATTTCCCAGGTTTTTCCATCCACAGTACCACCGCCCCAAGCTCTCGACCATCCGCCAGCTATTTCGAAGTCGCTTTCTTGATTCAGCACAGTCTTGTAGATGCGTTCTCCTTCGTCAATCATAGGCACCAGATACTCCACGTTCACAGGTCGTTCCCAATCCATGTTCCAGTTCTTTCGGCTGTTCTGACCATTTCCCGTTTTCCCGTTGGTGCCAGTAACGTAAACTCCAATCTTATTGTCAAAGAGATGGGCAGGATCCGTTGCAATACTCAGGATGGGCAGGTAGTAGTCGTGATTCTTGTAGATGAACGAACGGGTTACTACAGGACTGGGCAGATAGCCGTCTTGCAACAGGATGAATCTGTAGATGGAGGTTCGGCTCACGGTAAACCTTCCTGATGGACTTGTGTAACCATTGTTCTTTCCAGGAGTACTTCCGTCTACGGTATAGCGTAAGGTGGCACCTTGAGGGATGTCAACCTGGAAGGTTACTTTCTCTCCTGCATCCAACACTTTTCCCTCTGAACTGATTTGTGGTGCGTCCAGTCGTTGAGTCGTGAAAATTGTTCCTTCGTTGCTTGCTTCTAACGTAGGAGTAGCTGTCGTCCCCCATACATCTCCACCATCAGTCTGCCGTGCATAAGAGCAGCGAGGAACAGCTTCAGGGTATGTAACGCTCGTAATCAGTTCTCCCGTCTTAGAACTCAGGTAGATGGTTCCGCCATCGCAGTCCAGCTTGAAGTTCACCTGACGTATCGCGTTGGCACTGTAGCTGCCTTGCGAGCTGTTGTGGTCAAACCATATCGTTCGAAATCCTTTGGCAGGAACAGTCCCCATTCCGTTGGGCAACTTGAATTGTGTCAGATTGTTTTCGTTTTCCGACAGATAGAGTCCTGTCAGATAGATGATCTCATCCGTAGGGTTATAGAGTTCAATCCACCCTCCATAGTTGAAAGATGGATCCATGTATTGATCAATGTTCGATACTTGTATCTCGTTGATTATCAAATTGCTTGCATCTCCTCCTTGTGCCCAAGCATTCATGCCTGCAATGCTTGCCACAAATATGGCTACCCATCTTTTTATCTGTCTCATCAGTACATCTTTTCTGAAAAAGCGTGTAAAGGTACACAAAATTGTTGTTATTCCCTTCGATTTAGCATTTTTTATATCATATGGCAGCTTCATCTTCATATATTCGGGGTCATATTTCTGTTTTTTCCTGTCTTGAAATTCATGTTTTCTAGCTCTTGTTCATGATCATGGAATGATGAGTCCTCTCGTAATGGAGATGGTGCTTAGGGGGAATCTTGTATGAGGATACATCCTTTTCACCCCCTTCGCTTATTTCGTCTTAGAAACGACTCTTTCCCTATTTGTTTCTGACCATTTTTGTATTAAAATTGGTTGATGTATAATTAGTAAAAAATATTTACTAAATATCTTTTCTACTTTTGTTTCTCAGTTTAGTGTTTACATGACGATATTCTACCCAATGAATAATATATCTATACTACATGAATTTATTGAAAGTAAGCTACTTACATATGTTTTCCTGTTCTTTTACTTTATCTTTATTTCTTGTTATCATGTCAGGGTGGTGAGGATGACGTGTTGAGGGTGAGGAGTTGACGTGTTGAAACAGCGGATTCAACACGTTGAGATGAGGAAGTCAACGTGTTGATTTCCCTGACTCGACACGTTGTCTTTTTTGCCTGTACATTTTGTGTTCGTTAATCTTTACATTTTTGCCGTATGGAACAAGCTTTCGTGAGGGGTGGGTTTTTACCTCTTTCGCGAAGGCTCAATGAAAAAAAGTGCTGAGAATTTTTGTTTTCAGGAAAAAATCAGTAAATTTGCATCGAACATATGTTCTAACTCTAAAATTTACTGCTATGGGATTTCTTTTATGGATTCTTTACGGTCTGGCTGCAGGTGCTTGTGCATCTTGGCTGCTGGGATCAAGTCACGCATGGTACTGGAACATTATCATCGGTATCGTAGGTAGTGTGGTAGGCGGCTTTGTGGCTGGTCTGTTTGGTATCAAGAGTGACAACTGGATTGGCTCGTTTGTCATTTCAGTGGTTGGCGCGATTATTTGTCTGCTGCTCTACAACTATCTGGCATAAGCCTTTGGGGTGCATGCCTATCCGGATTGTTAATGAGTTAAGGATACATTCGAACAGGCAGGGAGCAGATGGGAGACCGTTGCTCCTTGCTTGTTTTTGTGAAGGAATACACATTGTAAAACATAATAGAATTTGAATCATGAAATTCAGACACATCTTGTTGACAGGTCTCATCGCATTTCCTCTCCTGGGGCAGGCAGAGGATTGGAAGGGTCAGTTCCTGACATTGGAGCATCATCAGAGTCGCCCCAACACGTGGATGCTTTGGCGCAAAAAGGCGAACGTGGAGAAGGTGCCTGCTTCTGTGAAGGCAAAGATCGCGACAGATTCCAAGTATTGGCTCTATATCAATGAGCAGCTTGTCGTTTTCGAGGGAGGGCTGAAACGAGGGCCTGCTCCCAATGCGAGCTATTACGACGAGGTTGAGATTGCGCCCTACCTGAAGCCAGGCGAGAACTTGATAGCTGTGCTGACATGGTATTTTGGCTTGAACGGCTTCAGTCATGTCAGCAGCGGAACGGCGGGCCTCCTCTTCGAGGCCAGAGCCGATGGGGTGGACATCTGTTCCGACAAGACGTGGCGAGGTGCTGTCTATGGCGCATACGGCGAGACGGGTGAGCCGAAGCCTAACTATCGCATTTCAGAAAGCAACATTCGCTTCGATGCCAGGAAAGAGGAGCAGGGCTGGTACAAAAACAGCTACACCTATGGCCTGGAAGAAGTCTTGCCAGTCGATGTCGAGAACTGTACCCTGGGACGACTCGTCAAGCGCCCCACTCCCCAGTGGAAGGATTGCGGACTGAAGGATTATGTGAGTACGGAGCGACACGGCGACACGCTGGTGTGCCATCTTCCCTACAACTGCCAATGCACGCCTTACATGAAGCTGAAATCAGCAGAAGAAGGGCAGCTCATCAAGATACAGACGGACGTTCACATGATAGGCGGATCAGCCACTCCTCGATGTGAGTACATCACCCGCAAAGGAGAGCAGGAATATGAGAACTTCGGATGGTTCAACGGACACGAAGTCTGGTACATCCTGCCCAAGGGCGTGGAGCTGGAGGAAGTGAAGTTCCGCGAGACAGGATACGGATGCGACTTTGTCGAGCCCTTCCAATGCGACGATGAGTTCTTCAATGAATTGTGGAAACGTGCTCAGCGAACTCTCTACATCACGATGAGGGACAACTACATGGATTGCCCTGACCGTGAGCGCGGCCAGTGGTGGGGCGATGCTGTCAACGAGTTGGGCGAGACGTATTATTCGCTGAGCCCAGAGGGTGCGCAGTTGGGCTTCAAGGGCCTGAACGAGCTCTTCAATTGGCAGCGTGCTGATGGAGTGTTCTACTCCCCCTGTCCTGCAGGCAACTGGAACAAGGAGTTGCCCAGCCAGATACTGGCGACCTGCGGCTGGTATGGCGTCTATACCCAATGCTTCTATGGCAATGATTTCTCTGTCGTCAAGACTCATTATCCCCGCCTGCACCGTTATCTCCACGATGTTTGGCAGACGGATGCCGATGGGCTGGCTGTTTTGCGTCACGGCGAATGGTTCTGGGGTGATTGGGGCGAAAATATCGACCAACTGCTCCTTCAGAATTGCTGGTACTATCTTGCCCTGAAGGGTGAACTGGAGTTTGCAAAGATGCTTGGCAAGACAGCAGATGTGGCTCAGATAAGCGGCATGATGAAGAAGATGGAAGAAAACTTCGACAAGAGATTCTGGAAAGATGGTGTATACCGTTCGCCTGACTATACGGGAGAGACAGACGACAGAGGAAATGCGCTGGCCGTCGTGTCAGGTCTGGCATCGAAAGACAAATATCCGTCCCTCACAACGTGTCTTACCAAAGAGTACCACGCGAGCCCCTACATGGAGAAATACGTACTGGAGGCCCTGTTCCAAATGGACGCAGCCAACGCAGGTCTCGACCGTATCCGCAAGCGCTACAAACCCATGTTGGATTTCCCAGGGTTGACCACCTTGCCAGAAAACTGGATGCCTGAGGGTGTCAAGCCCAAACCTGGCGAGCCGATGGTGAACTCGTGCTGGGGAACATATAATCACGGGTGGAGTGGTGGCCCCTTGACCATCTTGAGCCAAAAGGTTTGTGGCATAGAACCCACTTCCCCTGGATTCCAGACCTTCCGCATCCGTCCCCAAATGGGCTACCTGAATCGTGCGGCATGCACGGTAGAGAGCGTGAGTGGCGAGATAAAGGTGAGCATTCAGAAAAAGGGCAAGAAGCTGCAACTCAATGTCAGCGTTCCTCAAGGCACCCAGGCAGAAGTTGTCTTCCCCAATGGAAAAACGCAGACTTTGGGGAGTGGTCAGCATGTTGTCAAAGGGTAGCTGAGGATATGTCCCTCAGAGGTTAGATAATGTAATAATAGTTGAAGCAAACTCAAAGATGAAATTCATTTTACTGATGATGGCGATGCTCTCAGTGGCGTCTAATGGGAGAGCACAGGAGGCAGCGGGATTCACGAAATATCTCTTTGCCTTCTTCCCCAGCAACTCAGACGAGAACATCTACTATGCGGTGGCAGACAAGGATAATCCCTTCAGTTTCAGTGTGTTGAATGATGGGAGTGCGATGGTGAAGGCAGACACGATAGCCATCAAGCGAGGACTGCGTGACCCTCATATCCTGCGTGGAAACGATGACGGATACTACTATATGGTGGCAACGGACATGATGAGCGCAGAAGGATGGTCGTCGAATCGTGGCTTGGTCTTGATGCGTTCGCGTGATTTGGTCAACTGGGAGCATCACACCGTCCATTTCCCCACGAGATATGCTGGAACCGTTTTCTCCAATGTGACTCGCGTGTGGGCTCCAGAGACCATTTGGGATTCTGAGGCAGGGAAGTACATGATCTATTTCTCCTTGCTGGGAGCCGGCTCCAGCAACCAATATGATAAGGTATACTATTGCTATGCGAACAGGGACTTCAGTGACCTGGAAGGTGAGCCGAAATGGATGTATGACCGCGGTTCAGCTACCATCGACATGAACATCATCAGAGTGGGAGACACGTATCATGGATTCTATAAGAACGAGAATGCTGGCGGGTTGGGGCATGTGACAGCAACTTCCCTGACAGGCAAATGGACGAAATTGTCGGATGCCATCCAGCAGACAAACGTGCCAGTGGAAGGCGTGGGCGTCTATCGGCTGATTGATGATGAGCGCTATGTCGTCATGTACGACTGCTACACGAGTGGATATTATCAGTTCTGCTCGACTCTGGATTTCGTGAGTTTCAAGGTGGAAGCCAATACGCGTACAAGCGGAGCGTTCACTCCACGACATGGAAACATCCTTCCTATCACAGAGAAGGAATATGAAACGATTGTTCAATGGACAAAAGACGTGTTGGGTAGAAATACGGCTGCCGTAGCGGGTGCCAGTCTGTCAAATCCAGTGAAGACAAGGTTCGTCACCAATGGCTCTTTCGATAGCGGGACTGCAGGATGGACCTCGACCACTGGGGCCCAGAATATCCAGACGCAATCAACGGCAAAGAACAACAAGGAGGTGCCTCCCTTTTATGAGAACTGGAAGGCGAGCAACTTTACCGGCAAGATGTACCAGAACGTGACCCGTATTCCCAATGGAACCTACGAACTGAGCATCACGGCCTTTGCTGACCATCTGGACGACGCGCCGTATGTCTATGCAGGAAATGAAAAGGTAAACCTGGACGCCACGACGGCTGAGAATTATCATCTGCCTGTCTTTGTGGAGAACAATCAGTTGGAGATAGGTTTGGCACAGGACAAAGCCTCACGAGGTGGCTCTATGTGGATGGGATTGGATAATGTTGTCCTGACCTACTACGGGCCAGAAGATGTGAGAAACGAAGTGGAGAGGTCGCTCCAGCCAGTCGTAGATGCTGACTATGCCGCTTATACGGATGAGGTCACCTTAGGTACGTGGACCGCCTTGAATCATACGACTCTCACAGGACAACACTGGGACGGGAGCTCAACTTCCTCGTACCATGAACAGGAAGCAGGTTGGGGGTTGAACTCCTGGAGCATGCAGATGAGTCAGCGCATCACGTTGTCTCGTGGCAAGTATGTGCTGAAGGCTGCAGGACGTGCAGCATCTGCTTTGGTGGATGTACGCATGAGGGTGGACGACAATAGTGTCCTCTTCCCTTGCAACAAGGATTATGGTCGAGGAATTGACACGTCAGGTCGCACGAACTGGTCTGCTTCTGGGCGATATGCCAACAGCGGAAGAGGGCGCGGATGGGAATGGAGGTATCTGCCATTCGAAATAATGGAGGAAGGCGAGCATACAATAACCATCTCCGCCTCTACAGCAGAAGGAATCCACCAATGGGCGAGCGTGTGCAACATTCAACTGCTGAAAGTCCCTGAAGGGACGGCTCTCGAGGATGTGAAATCCCAATGTCATGCATCCTCTGTTTACAATTTGCAAGGCATTCGACAGAGGGAACATTCCAAAGGAATCGTGATAAAAGATGGCAGAAAGGTAGTGGAAAGATAGGTGTGTAAACAGCTTGCTTTGAGGTTGGAGATATTGCACAATGGATATCTTGTGGTGAAGGATAATGCAGGCACATGATTGAAAAAAGCGGTCTAATGGCAGATTGGATGGTAGAATCCTTTGTCATGTGATGATTTTTTTGTAAATTTGCGCGCAAAAATTAGGAAACAACAAATAAACATATATGAATATCTCTTATAAATGGCTTCGTGAATACGTCGACACAACCCTTAGTGCACAGGAAGTGGCAGATGCCCTGACCAGCGCAGGACTTGAGGTCGATGGCGTAGAAGAAGTTCAGACCGTGAAGGGTGGCTTGGAAGGCCTTTGGATTGGTCAGGTTCTGACTTGTGAACCTCATCCCAACAGTGATCACATGCATGTTTGTACTGTCGATGTCGGTCAAGGCGATCCCCTGCAGATAGTATGTGGCGCTCCCAATGTGGCTACTGGACAGAAGGTGGTAGTAGCTGTGATAGGCACCAAACTGTATGATGGTGATGAAGTCTTTACCATCAAGCGCAGCAAGTTGCGTGGCATAGAGAGTTGCGGCATGATTTGTGCAGAGGACGAGATAGGCATCGGAACTGACCACAGCGGAATCATCGTGCTGCCAGATGAGGCTCAGGTGGGAACTCCAGCCAAAGAGTACTACCACATCGAGAGTGATTATGTGATAGAGGTAGACATTACTGCCAATAGAGCTGATGCCTGCAGCCATTATGGTGTGGCTCGTGACCTCTATGCCTGGCTTATCCAGAATGGATACGAGACCAGTCTGCACCGTCCCTCTGTAGACAGCTTTAAGGTGGACAACGAAGATTTGCCCATCGAGGTTGATGTGCAGAATCTGGAGGCTTGTCCCCGCTATTGTGCGCTTTCGCTGACCGACTGCGAGGTAAAGGAGAGCCCTGAATGGCTTCAGGACAAATTGCGTGTTATCGGCCTTCGTCCCATCAACAACATTGTGGATATTACGAATTACATCATGATGGCCTACGGCCAGCCTTTGCATTGTTTTGATGCAGACATGGTGATTGGTAAGAAGATTGTTGTAAAGACGCTGCCCGAAGGAACTCCCTTTGTGACTTTGGATGGAGTGGAACATAAATTGAGTGATCGCGATCTGGCTATCTGCAATGCGGAAGAACCCATGTGTATCGCTGGTGTGTTTGGCGGTAAGGGTAGTGGAACGTATGAAAGCACTCGCAACGTAGTTTTGGAAAGTGCTTATTTTCATCCCACTTGGATTCGCAAGAGTTCACGCAGACATGGATTGAGTACTGACGCAAGTTTCCGTTTCGAGCGAGGTATTGATCCCAACGGACAGATATATGCCTTGAAGGCAGCAGCTTTGTTGGCTAAGGAGTTGGCAGGTGCTAAGGTAAGCATGAAGATAGTGGATGTGTATCCCAATCCTCTGCCTGACTTTGATGTAAACCTTTCTTACAAGTATGTGGACGACCTGATAGGTAAGCATATTCCTGCTGAAACCGTAAAGAGCATCGTGACCAGCTTGGAGATGAGAATCAATGAGGAGACTGCGGAAGGACTGAAACTGAGCGTGCCTGCTTACCGTGTGGATGTTCAGCGCCCCTGTGACGTTGTAGAGGATATCCTGAGAATCTATGGATACAATAACGTTGAGATTCCTACTTCGCTGAAGAGCAGCCTTTCTGTGAAAGGGGAACCTGACAAGAGCCAAAAGCTGCAGAATCTGGTGGCTGAGCAGTTGGTGGGTGCAGGTTTCAATGAAATTCTGAACAACAGTTTGCAAAAGAGCGCATACTACGACGGATTGGAATCCTATAAGAGTGAGAACCTCGTCCGTTTGCTGAATCCTCTGAGTCAGGATCTCAATGTGTTGCGTCAGACATTGTTGTTTGGCGGTTTGGAAAGCATCCAGCGGAATACCAACCATCGCAACCAGGACCTCCACTTCTTTGAATACGGTAACTGCTACTACTTCCATGAAGAGCGCAAGGATCCGAATATCATTCCTGGTGTGAGCAGCAGCAGAGATCCTGAGGTAATCAAGCATGTGCTGGATGCCTACAACGAGGATTACCATTTGGGCTTGTGGATTACGGGTAAGCGCGTATGCGGTTGTTGGGCACATCCTGACGAGGATACCAGCTTTGCAGAATTGAAGGCAGACGTTCTCAATATCATGACGCGTATGGGTGTTCCTTTTGGAGCGCTGGTCTTTGCAGACGGTAAGAGCGACATTTATGACAAGAGTCTTGCTATCCATAATCGTGGCGGCAAGACATTTGCAGAACTTGGCATCGTATCCCATAAGATTTTGAAACGGTTCGACATCGAGAACCCTGTTTACTTCGCAGACTTGAACTGGCACCTTTTGATGAAAGCCATCCGCAGTCAGAAAGTTTCATATCATGAGATAAGCAAGTTCCCTGCTGTCAGTCGTGACTTGGCACTCTTGGTGGACGAAGCAGTTCTCTTTGGCGACATCGAGAAGGCAGCCTATCAGACTGAGAAGAAGTTGCTGAAGTGCGTGAAGTTGTTCGACGTTTACGAAGGAAAGAACTTGCCTGCTGGCAAGAAATCTTATGCTGTCAACTTCATCTTGCAGGATGAGACCAAGACACTGAATGACAAGCAGATCGACGCTATCATGCAGAAACTTATTAACCAATTGACGACGCAGTTCAAGGCTGAACTCAGATAATACATTAGAAAGAAAACTAATTATAACATAAAATTTTTGAACCAATGGGAAGAGCATTTGAATATCGTAAAGCTACCAAATTGAAGAGATGGGGCCACATGGCTAAGACATTTACCCGTCTGGGCAAGCAGATTGCTATTGCTGTGAAGGCTGGTGGTCCTGAACCTGAGAACAATCCTGCACTTCGTTCAGTCATCGCTACCTGCAAGCGTGAGAACATGCCCAAGGACAACATTGAGCGTGCCATTAAGAACGCGATGGGTAAGGACCAGAGTGATTACAAGAATGTAACCTACGAAGGATATGGTCCTCATGGTGTAGCCGTATTTGTTGACACTTTGACAGACAACACCACTCGTACTGTGGCTGATGTACGTAGCGTGTTCAACAAGTTCAGTGGTCATTTGGGAACTACAGGTTCGTTGTCATTCCTCTTCGATCACAAATGTGTGTTTACCTTCAAGAAGAAGGCTGACATGGACATGGATGATTTCATTCTGGAGATGATTGACTATGGAGTAGACGAGGACGTTGACGAGGATGAGGAAGAAGGCACACTGACCATCTATGGTGATCCCACCAGTTACAATGCCATTCAGAAGAAACTCGAAGGCGATGGATACGAAGATGTCGGCGGCGAGTTTACTTATATTCCCAATGATCTGAAGGACGTAACTGCAGAGCAGCGGGAGACCATCAATAAGATGGTGGAGCGTTTGGAAGAGTTTGACGACGTTCAGACTGTTTACACAAACATGAAACCAGAAGAGGAGACTGAGTAATCCTTTTTCCCTGTATATCATTTCACTACCCATCAAAGAGTTGATTTGAAAGATGGAAACAACGAACGAAGCGGCTAAGCAAAATGGCGAGGCACAAGTGCTTCACAAGACGTGGGGTACGTGTAGTCAGTATATCGATGTAGCCATCAAGGATGGGCGCATCTCCCATTGCCACTTCATAGGCGGTTGCGACGGTAATACAAAAGGACTGTCGAAATTGGTGCTGGGCATGAGACCTGACGACGTGATCCAGAAACTCAATGGTACGCTCTGCGGTTCCAAATCCACCTCATGTCCAGATCAACTCTGCCGTGCTCTGGAGGAGGTATGCAAGAAAGCGAAGGAAGAAGAGATGATCTGAGAAAACAGACTTCCTGGAATTATAATTCTATAATAAATAATGTAAAGGAGAGATTTGCGATCACGCAATCTCTCCTTCTTTTATTGGGCAATTCAATTATAGTCCTCAGGGCTGAACGTGTACTCCACATACGTGTGACCAGTCTTCTCACTTGTGTAGATATAGCGGAAGGAGCAGTCGTGCTGCTTATACTCGCGTAGCGAGATACTGCCGTTGATGTTGGTGAGAAGTTGTTCTCGAAAGACTTCCTTCAATTCATCCGTGTAGATGCTATCCACATCAAGGTCGCCCTTCACCGTGTAGAAATAGTGGACCGTCTTGTCATCTGGAGTATAAGTCGTGCTGTCCATCCGAGTCCATTGGTCAATGGATTTTGGGCATTCCTTACGAGTAAAGTTGGCACATTCGCGTGCGATACGCTCGTCTAAAGTTTCCCTCTTGCACGCACATAAACTAACCAAAAATGAGGCCAGTAATACATGTAGTATTGTTCTCTTCATCTTCTCTAAAAGTTTATTTCTAATGCGAATATACACAATAATTCCCTTTGCGGGATTGATTTATGTCAAAAAAATGCGATTTTATGCTTTTCAACATGTTTTTGCCCCAATAAATTTGTTAGAATCAACAATCTGACGTAAATTTGCAGTGCTCAAACAGAGTATTAAGATATAGTTTTTTATAAAAGGTAAAAAGTTATGAACGAAAAAGTTGGAACATTAGCAGGTGCTGTTTGGACTGCTTTGAACGAGAATGGTGCAATGGTATCTAAGGATTTGAAGAAAGCTGCTGGCCTGAAGTCAGACAAAGATTTATATCTGGCAATGGGTTGGTTGCTTCGCGAAGACAAGATCAACGTTGCAGAGGATGCAAAGAATTTGACTTTGTGCCTGAAGTAAGAGCATTTCCTTTAAGCAGGATACTTTTACAGGAAACTTCAGATTCGTCTGAGGTTTCTTTTTTTGTGCTGAATGAGAAGATCGAGAATTTATCCCTATGGCACAAAATCGTTTTGAAAAAATTGAGAACAACGAGGAAAGGAAAAAGAAACGAAGAGAGACCAGCATTGTTCGCCAGCTGTGTCACAAATAATACCTCGTCAACATAATGAGTACGTCATATCGTATTAAAGAAACAAAAATATATCAGGAACAAGTAATGTATAACAAACTTTCTTTATATTTGCAACGTTCAACAAGAGTGGCACACTTTTAGATTATTATCTGGTATACTTTTACGTTATCGTTTACAAATCCTATTTTACTTACCTCTGACAATGGTTTACAAGTTAAAGCAAAAGGTTTAAAGATTGCTACTATTTAAAGAATTTTTAAAGCATTGAAATTATGTTAGGAGCTATAATAGGCGACATAGTAGGTAGCCGTTGGGAATTTAACCCAACTAACGATTATAATTTTGAATGGTTGTCTAAAGAGAACAGTTATACAGATGACACCATCTGCACCATTGCTGTCGCAGATGCTTTGTTGCATGAACGTGACTATGGTGAGGCCATTCACGACTGGTGTAACCGTTATCCGCACCCAATGGGAGGATATGGCGGTCACTTTGTCTGCTGGGTGCACAGTAAACATCCCGTTCCATATAACTCTTATGGTAATGGGGCCGCCATGAGAGTAAGTCCTGTTGCACATTGGTTCGAAGACGAGAGCCAGATGCCAGGTGCTGCTGTTTCTACTGCATTACCCTCTCACAACCATGATGAGGGTATCAAAGGAGCACAGACTGTTGCCCTTGCCATTTTCAAGGCAATGGAGTATAACAGACATCGCTATCAGGACGCTCCTAATCATATAGACGAAATCATCAAAGAATGTGTCTCTTTCTCTGGTTATGAAATAGATATGCCCAAATCTTCAGTTTTAAACAGATTTGATGAGACTTGCCAGGGTACGGTTCCAGTAGCATTGAAGATTATCAGCATGAGCACTTGCTTTGAAGATGCAGTCCGTCTTGCCGTTAGTCTTGGCGCAGATGCAGATACACTTGGAGCTATCGTTGGCAGCATAGCTGAAGCTATCTGGGGTATTCCATGGAAGATACGTAGAGAAATTGAAGCATACATACCAGATGAAATACAGCATATTATCAAGATGTTCTTCCATGCCAGGCCCGCTTCATTCAAACCACTTCTAGACACCACATATGCTGGCAATGATTTCAGCAATGTAAGCTGGGATATGCTTTACGATATTGACGGGAAAGAAGTGTATGAAGAAGAAATGAAAAAGGTGAAAAAAAATATTGAAAATAAAAGAAAACAAATGATTGAACGTGGTAAGGCACGGAACAATTGGTAATCGAATTATTTCCCCAAAATGCTTCTGAAAAAAGATTTCAACTTCCATAAGAATCAAGTCCAAGAACACGTTGAATCGAGCAAGTCGACACGTTGAAATGACGAAGTCAACACGTTGTCTTTTGGAAAGGAAAGTAGTTGCATAGACATACACAAAAAAGTGGGTTCACCAGCCAGCGTGTTGGCTTTGCTACTTAATTTCTGACGACTTCACTACTTCAGAAATCAAATGAACTCAAAAATGACCTACACTCTACACTAGGGGACTTAACGCACTATGAATCAACGTGATATACGGGTGTAGGCTCGCAAGACAGCCTACACCTTTGTTTCTTTTTGATAGCCAACATGTTAGGGGTGTTCGGTGTAGAGTGTAGGTCACTTTTGAGTTCATTGAAATCAACGATGACGAGAACGATAACGCGGACGATGACGAAGACGATGACGATAACTGGCAAACAGTAACGGCTTAACTACTACTCCGCCTGCGCCTGAGCACCCACTGGAGCGCAAGAACTACTGACTACTTAACTACAAAAGAAAAGAACAAGCGAAACTTATATTTCTGGCATTACAAAGACGATTAGGTGTGGATGCGTAGGACAATTCAGTTCTTCACCTCTTTGAGCATTCCGTGTTGATAAGCATAGAGGAGTTCTGAGAGTTCTTGGAGTTGAGACTGCAGTTGCCTGCCTCTGTCTGTATCGCGAACACGTATGCGGCGGCCTGCCATTTCTACAATCTGGGTACTTGACTTGATGTCTGTCTCTTTCTGTATCGCTTCCTTGGTGCTGGTAAAAGGTTCGTGCTGAACGAGTTCGAAACCACGGCTGTGATACACAAGCGTGTATCCTGCAATACCCGTCTGTTTGTGGTAGGCTTTGGCAAATCCGCCATCGATTACCATCAGTTTTCCATCTGCCTTGATGGGATTCTCTCCTTCTGCAGCATGCACTGGGACGTGACCGTTGATGATGTGTCGAGTGTCGCCTTCCACCCCAAATGCATCCAGGATACGGTCGCATATTGCTGGATCCTGCCGCAATTTGTAGTAGTAGCCCTTTTCCTCGTGCTGGAGCTTCTTGTCCGACAGGAAATAGCGCTCGAAAGTCTTCATGCCACTCTTATCGAAGAGAGGACTGTCCTGACCGCACCAGAGATACCAGAAATAATCGCGTGCTGCCTGACGTTCCTCCACAGGAGCGTCGTGCTGGAAAGCTGAGCGCATGTACATGCCTATATGATGCATCAAATCCCTTCCGCAATAGGCTTTCCCGTTTACTGTCACCATCTTCATGGAACCGTCCTCGTTGAGTGGGATGCTGGCATGAAAGAGCAGATTGCCGTTGGAGATGTTGTACATGCATCCATGCTGGAAGAGACATTTGACATGCTTACGCAGCTTGTCGGAAATGCGGAAACTGTGGTGAAGTTTATTCACCAAATCCTCCTCAGCATGCGTTAGGCGATAGGAATCTGAGAAATCAACGGTGGGGAAGGTCTTGTCGAGCAGCTCATATTCCTTGCCATCCAGCACATAAATGCCCTTCTGGAAATCGATGTGCTCGAGTGTCCCTGTTTCGTGCATATCCCATTCTGGGTGTCTCATACGCATCTGGTATTCTAGCTTGAATTGGATGATGCTGATGGCTTTGTGCATTTGGGCAATCAGGCGGAGGTCTTTCTTGCGTAGAGTTTTATCGGATGGCATTACGATGGGTTCGAAACGCTGACAGGGATCATCTGAGTATTTCTCGATGGCAAAGGTGGCCAGCGGGAGAAGGTTGATGCCGTATCCGTCCTCCAGCGTAGCCATGTTGGCATAGCGGAGCGAGAGGCGAAGCACATTGGCGATGCAGCAGTCATTGCCTGCTGCCGCACCCATCCAAAGCGCATCATGATTGCCCCATACGATATCGAAGTTATCTCGCGTGAGCAGGTAATCCATGATGATGTGGGCACCTGGACCTCGATCGAAGATGTCGCCCAGGATATGCAGCTGGTCGATGCTGAGCCGCTGAATCACTTTGCTGATGGCTGTGATGAAGTTCTGACTTTGCCCCGTCTGGATGATGGTTTCGATGATTCGCTTGAAATAGGCCTCTTTGTTGTCATCCTCTGGATTCTCGTGCATAAGCTCCTCGATGATATAGGCAAACTGGCGGGGTAGGGCCTTGCGGACCTTGCTACGGGTGTATTTGCTGCTAACCGATCGGCAGACCTGTATCAGCTGATGAAGGGTTTGGCTGTAGAACTCGTTCAAGTCCTGCTCTTGCGCCTCCTTCATCTCCAGCTTTTGTTCTGGATAGTAGATGAGAGTGCACAATTCTGCAATTTCTTTCTTTGTCAACTTCTCGCCAAAGAGTTCCTTCACCTTGCGTTTGATGTTTCCGCTTGCATTGCGAAGAATATGCAGGAAGGCTTCATTCTCGCCATGTACGTCAGCAACGAAATGTTCAGTCCCTTTGGGCAGGTTCATGATGGCTTCGAGATTGATTATCTCTGTGCTGGCACTTTCTGCGTTGGGGAACGTCTGAGAGAGCAATTCCAGGAGTCTCATGTCCCTTTCAATATCTTGAGCAGTAGGAGTCCACATAGTTTATTTTTATTAATTGTGAAACAAATTTAGTCATAAAATAGCATTTCTGCAAGGATTACGGACTTTTTTGTGTAACTTTGCGCTCGTGAAACGCTTTTGGCTATCTCTTCTTCTGATAGTTTCGATGAGTGGAAAGGCTCAAACGGATACTGTCAGCATGGACACAACCAACACTCAGCGGAGTGGGGTTATGCAGCCTGTGTATTGGATCCTGGATTATCTGAGTAAGACCAACAAGCCCACGAACAAAGCCTTTGATGGGAGCTTCGTGGTAGGTCCGTCGTACAACAACACTTCTTCGTTTGGCATAGGAGGTGCTTATTCAGGAATCTACAAGTGGGATCCGACGGATTCTCTGCTGATGGCGAGCAACGTATCGCTTTTCTTCAACGCCAGTATCAAGGGCTTCTTCCAGATAGGACTTCGTGGAAACAATTTCATGCCGAATGACAGGCAGCGATGGAACTACAAGCTGACTGCCCAGTCTCTCCCCCTGAATTTTTGGGGAATTGGTTACGAGAGTGCTGACTTGAATGAGAATAAGGGAAAATATCACGAGCTGAAGCTCCATTTCAAATTTGATTATCTCTTCCGCATTGCCAGAAATCTGTATGTGGGCCCTATGACAGACCTCAATTACAGTCATAACTATCACTTTGATTCCGATGAGACGCTGGGGCGCATACAAGGGCAAGACAAGAACATTTTCTCTGCTGGCGCAGGAGTGATCATGCAATATGACAGCCGCGACTTTATCCTGAATGCCTATCGAGGCAATTTCATCAGGTTGGAGCAACTGTTTTTTCCCAAGTTTCTCAACACGTACTACTTCAATCGTACTGAGATGACTTATGACGCATACCGTAAGGTTTGGAAACGATGCATCCTGGCATTGGATCTCCATAGCCAACTTAATTATGGCGGCACCGTTCCTTGGACCATGTTGGCCCTGGTGGGTGATGAGAGTTGCCGTATGCGAGGATACTACGAAGGGCGTTACAGGGATCGCAACATCATCGAGGGTCAGCTGGAGCTGCGTCAGAGTTTGCCTTATAGATTAGGTGTCGTCCTGTTTGCTGGATGTGCTAATAGCTTCCACGACTTCGATTCCATTAAGTGGCGGCACACGTTGCCCAACTATGGCGTGGGATTTCGATGGGAGTTCAAGCCTAGGGTGAATTTCCGAATTGATGTAGGCATGACCAACAAGTTCAAGCCAGGAGTGTGTGTGAACATGAACGAGGCATTCTGAGCCTCACTATTATAATTATGTATAAAGAAACAAACACCAAGATTGTGACAATAAAATGTATTCAGGACTTATGAAGAAATTTATTCTATCAGTATTGCTTGGATTGGGTTCCTTGACCTCTATGGCAGAAGAGGAGCTCATCAAGTTTGGAGATTTTGACTCATGGATTACTCGCAGCATAAAAGAATCCGTGTTGGTGGGAGGCAATACACAAACGCTGTATGAAGTGGGGCCCAAGGGAACTTTCGACGGGGCTCGTGCTTTCACCAATCAGGGGGGATGCCCTTGGGCAAACAGCAATGTGTATGCCAAGGTGGCAGGCGTGGTGAAGACCAACGTTTCCGTCTATCCTGAGGCACACGGAGCAGGCAAGTGCGTGAAACTTTATACCCATATCGTGAAATGCAAGGCAATCGGCATCGTGAACATCAGCGTCCTGGCTGCCGGCTCTGTCTATCTGGGTACTATGCTCGAACCTATCACCAGCAGCTCGAATCCCATGTCGAAGATCAACGTGGGAATACCTTTCACAAAACGCCCCAAAGCGATAAAGTTTGACTACAATTACAAAGGAGCAGGAGAGCAGAAACGTATCCGCGAGACTGGTTTCTCCAAGCGGAGAGTCGTCGAGGGAGCTGATATGGGTGAGATGGTTTGCCTCTTGCAGAAGCGTTGGGAGGACGAAGAAGGCAATATACACGCCTTGCGAATAGGCACTCAGCGGTTCCGCTTCAACAAGGACACCAACGGATGGGTCGAGGGAAAAGAATTCCAGATTCACTATGGCGACATCACGAAGGAGTCTTGGTACAAGGATTGGATGGGTTTGGTCACAGGCGAGCGTACTTATTATGGCCTGAATTCCAAGGGTAAGAACGTGAAAATCATCGAGGCAGGCTGGGCTGATTCCAATGAGACTCCTACGCATCTCATCGTGAAGTTCGACAGCAGTTATGGCGGCGCCTACATTGGATCAGAAGGGAACACGCTGATGATTGATAATGTGAAACTTGTTTATTGACACCAGGCAGAGCATGCAGACACCGTATTATCTGATAGAAGAGGACTTGCTCCGTCGCAACCTTTCACTTATTGAGAAGGTCGCAAAGGAAAGCAGGGTGGAAATCATCCTGGCTTTCAAGGCTTTTGCCCTATGGAGAACATTTCCGATCTTTCGCGAATACATTCGCCATACCACAGCCAGTTCTCTCTATGAAGCCCGACTTGCACGCCAGGAGTTCGGCTCGTTGGCCCATACCTACAGCCCTGCATATACGGAAGAGGAGTTCTCTTCGATTCTGGATTGTAGCGGTCACATCACCTTCAACTCCTTGTCTCAGTACCGCCGCTTCTATCCTTATGTGCAAACCTACGAGGAGCATACCGTCAGTTGTGGCATTCGTGTGAACCCAGAGTACTCTGAGATAGAGACGGAACTCTATAATCCTTGCGCTCCAGGCACACGCTTTGGAGTCACAGCCGACCAGCTGCCAGACCATCTGCCTGGTGGCATCGAGGGGTTCCATTGCCACAATCATTGCGAAAGCGGTCCTGATGCGCTGGAGCATAGTCTGCAGCATCTCGAGGAGAAGTTCTCCCGTTGGTTCCACGAGATCAAATGGCTCAATCTGGGAGGCGGACACTTGATGACTCGAAATGACTACGATACAGACCACTTGATCAGAATCCTGAAAGGGCTGCATGAGCGGTATCCCTGGCTTCGCATCATCCTGGAGCCTGGCAGCGCATTTGCCTGGCAAACGGGTCCCTTGGTCAGTAGCGTGGTGGACATCGTCGAGAATCAGGGTGTCAGGACAGCCATCCTGAACGTCTCCTTCACGTGTCACATGCCTGACTGCCTCGAGATGCCCTATTGGCCTGATGTGCGTGGGGCAGAGACGATGCCAGAGGATTACATCAAGACGGCCTCGAAGGACGAGCACGTTTATCGTTTGGGAGGAAACAGTTGTCTCAGTGGAGACTACATGTCGTGCTGGCGGTTCGACCACGAATTACAGGTAGGCGAGGAGGTAATCTTCGAGGACATGATCCACTATACTACCGTCAAGACCTGTATGTTCAATGGTATCCAGCACCCAGCCATCTGCATGAAGCATCTGGATGGAACCATCGAAGTCCTGCGCGAATTCCGTTATGAGGATTATCGCGACAGGATGGATTGATTGCCTTTCCATCCCTGCTCAAAAGGGTCCTCACATCGCCTCCTTCATTTCAACGTGTTGTCTTTCCAATTTCAACGTGTTGTCTTTGCGGTTTCAACGTGTTGTCTTTTCTGGTGTGACTGTTGGGCAGTCCTGAGCGCATTATTACCTTATATTATAATGTATAGTCTGCCAATACATACAAAGTCGAATAATTTTTTCTTCCATTTGTTTGGCGGTTTCGTGAAAAAGCAATATCTTTGCACTCGCAATTCGGAGGAGTTGCAGAAAGAAAGTCTTGAAGACATTATTTATTGGATATGCATCAAGGTCAGAAAGCAGTTGTTTGATAGCATGCGGAAATAGCTCAGTTGGTAGAGCACAACCTTGCCAAGGTTGGGGTCGCGAGTTCGAGTCTCGTTTTCCGCTCTTTTATCAAAGTGATTGCCCAGGTGGCGGAATTGGTAGACGCGCACGTTTCAGGTGCGTGTGCCGAAAGGTGTGCAGGTTCGAGTCCTGTTCTGGGCACTACATACTGCTTTTGACTTTTTAATGTCGATTTTAATTCGTGCTGGAGAGGTGGCGGAATTGGTAGACGCGCTACTTTGAGGTGGTAGTGCCGCGAGGCGTGGGAGTTCGAGTCTCCTCCTCTTCACCTCACGATTAGAATCAGCATACGATAAGATTCTAATGCAAAGGTTAGAATCGCAAGAATTGCGGAGTTCTGGATTTCCATTGACCGATAGAGTGCAAGACTTGTCTTCGAGTACAAAACGGTGAATGATGCCAGAATCTCGCTTTTTTTGTCTTTATGCGGAAATAGCTCAGTTGGTAGAGCACAACCTTGCCAAGGTTGGGGTCGCGAGTTCGAGTCTCGTTTTCCGCTCTTATTGAAAATTTGCGCAGCTCACACGTCAGAATGGGCAGGCGCACACGTGAAAACCAGAAAAACGCATCTCTTCGAGGAAAAAAATTGTCCTTGCGCTCACTATCTCGAATTTTGTTTGTATCTTTGGAGAGAAAAACTTACCAGAGAGGAATGAAGAAACTGTATTGGTTGGGAATAATTTGTGGTCTTGTGGCATTGACGAGTTGTGGTGTCAAGTCTGCAAAGGAGAGATTGGACGTGGAACCTCCTGTCTTTCCTGACTATACGGATGTGACGGTCCCCAAGAACATCGCACCCCTGAATTTTGAAATACTTGGCGCGAGACGAATCCAGGCTATCCTGACCAATCAGAAAGGAACTGAACTTAAGGTTTCAGGCAAAAGGTATGTGGATATCCCCCTGAAAGACTGGAGAAAGCTCATGGCTGAAGGTGGGGACATACGTGTCGAGGTTTCTGCCTGGACTGAGGAGCATCCTGAGGGGGCAACCTATCTCCCTTTCACGCTTCATGTCAGCCAGGATGAAATCGATGATTGGATTGCCTACCGCTTCATCCCACCAGGGTATGAAGGATGGGACAAGATGGGAATCTACGAGCGTAATCTCACCAATTTCGACACGAGGCCCATTGTCGAGAATTCCCAAAACAATAACGGTTGTCTCAATTGCCATTCGTTTGCTCGATACAAGCCAGATGACTTTATGTTTCATGCTCGTGGCGAGGGTGGCGGCACCATTGTTTGCCATAATGGTAAAATAGAGAAAGTCGACATCAAAAGTATGGGTCCCCGCAAGCATGGGAGCTATAATTATTGGCATCCCTTAGGCCGCTTCATAGCTTTTTCTTCCAATGCGACCCACCAGTCGTTCTACAGCCATTCTCGTGACAAGATCGAGGTGTATGATTTGGGGTCAGATATGATTATCTATGACGTGGAGAAACATGATGTGTTGGCAGATGCTCGATTCAATGACAGCATTAACTGGGAGACTTTTCCATGCTTCTCGCCGGACGGTAAATGGCTGTATTTCAGTACAGGGAAGGGAGTGATGATGCCTAAGGAATTCGATAAGCTTCACTACAGCCTGATTCGCGTTCCTTTTGACGAGAAGGACGGGTCGTTGGGTGCGGAGATTGACACGATCTACAATGCAGAGTTGGAGGGAGGAAGCGTGCTGATGCCTCGCATCTCTCCTGATGGTCGATATTTGATGTACACATGGGCAGAATGTGGTGCATTCCATTTGTATCACAAGGAAGCTGACCTCAGAATGATAGACTTGGAAACGGGGGATTCGATAGATACTTCGCCCCTCAACAGCAATGATGTGGAAAGTCATCACGCGTGGAGCAGTACGGGTCGATGGGTGATGTTGAGCAGCAAACGGGTTGATACGAGATATACCCGTGTCTTCCTTGCTCATTGGGATGGAAAGGAATTCAGCAAGGCTTTCCTTTTACCTCAGCGGGACCCAGAGTATAATACCCAGCTGATGTTCAGTTACAATATCCCAGAGTTCATGCTCGAGCCAGTGGATATTCCTAAGGACCAGTTGGCAGATTTCTTTAAATTGAAATAGGAGTTCATTTCATTCACATCTCTTGAAAAAATGGATCGGCTCCCACGAAAAAGTATGTAGTAATGCGGCAAAAGAAAAAGAAGGATATATCAACAAGTCAGAAACCCTCGCCTTCGCAGGAAGGAAAGGTATCTTCATCCTTGCAGGCGAAGAGCGGATTACATCTTCCAGAATCTGCTGTCCTTTATCTTATTCTCCTACTTTTCTTGCTTTCTCTTACAGTTATGTGGGTGATGGTGTACCCTGAGAGCTTGAGATTGCAGGAGGGAAATGCATACTTTCTGTTTACGCGAGAATATTTCTTGTCAAAGTTGAATATGGCACCTGCTCTTACGGCTTGGATCGAGGATTTCTTGTTTCAATTCTATCGCTGGCCCATCGCAGGCGCAATCATTCAGTCATTGCTGCTGGGCTTGATGACAATTATCTGTATGGCTATTCCTAAAGCGATGAAACGCGAAACGATGAAGGAAATGGCTCTCCTGATGCCTATCGCTCTCATCAGTTTCTTTACTTACGATCTTGGATTATCGATAGAGGCGGTCTTCTTCATGGTGCTGTTATATCTTTATGTCAAGGTTTCCATTGGGTGGGGTAGATTGGTGTTGGCTCTTTTTTCTGCAACCATAGGATTCGGATTGATGAATCACCCCATACAGATTCTCTTGTTGGTTTGCATGACTCTGTTGGAAAGGTTCCATTATCGCACGAAACTCTACTGGGGCACTTTGTCCTGCATAGCATTATGTCTTCTGGTTCCGCAGCTTTATAGTCAAAAGGTATGTTTCTTGCCCTTCACGGATCGTTTCTTCCATCTTCGTGAAGTCAGTGATTCCAATTATTATTTATATATAGGAATGTATTTGTTGACGCTCCTGCTGGTTATGGTTTCATTTCGCCGGCTTAAGGGTTTGCGGCTGGCTTTCGTCACGTTGTCTTCTCTCTGCTCAGTGTTCTTGTTGAGCCAGAAAGAGTTTTTCCATCATTACGAGAAGTGTTATCGCTACATTTCCTTGACAGATAAGAAAGACTGGGAGGGATTGAAGAAAGAATTGAGAAAGGATGGTATGGAAAATGCTATCCGCATCAAGTATGCCTTGCTGGCAGAGAGCGCAGAAGGAACGTTGGGAGAGAATCTCTTCTCCTATTCCATCAATGATCCTGAAGATTTCCTTTATCGGAAAGATCGCACAAGTTTTCCGTTGATTTTCAATCGGCAGTTCTATGCTACGTTGGGCATTTATGACGAAGCTATGCACCAAGCAATGGAATATTCGCTTCAGGAGACAAACGGCAATTGCTTTTCTGCGATGAGAGACATGATTGATTACAGTATTGAGGAAGCAGATTTTCCTGTTGCCAAGAAGTATCTTAGCATTTTGGATAAAAGCCTGTTCCATCATCGGTTTGTCTCTGATCGCTTAGCAAGAATCAAAGAATTGGAGAAAAAGGGAGTAAAGCCAGAGACCCCGCTTCGCAAAGATGATTTCGTGGGTGGTTATCCTTTCAATTCAGAGATGGTTCGTCAAGCCCAGTTGTTCCCCGATAAACAGGGCTACATCGATTACTTGTTGTGTGGGCTGCTACTTCAGAAGAAGCTCAATTTCTTCCAGATTGTCATCCATAATCTGCCTTATTACAAACAACATCCATTACCCAAAGCTTTTGCTGAAGCTGCTGCATTGGTGGAGGCGATGGGAGGCAAAATGCGGGATGCTTTCCAATATCCAGAGGAATATGACATACGTATCCAAGAGTATCTGAAAGACAAGGATGATGCCAACGTAATGCTTCAATCCAAATATGCTGATTCATATTGGAACTACTACTTCTTTGTGGATATACCTGTTGCGAATGAACAAATGATGCAGAGCAGCAAAGGACATGGCTAAACCATATTGGTTGGCAGGCTGATGGTTACATTAAGAATCGTGATAAAGGCTATTCTCAACTGAAATGTTTATTTTGTCGCAAGAAGCCATGTAAATCAAACTCAGAGGAGTACCATTCCCTCGATAATAAGCGATAGGTTTTTCTTTCTTTACATCTAAAGAGTCATTATTATCCGCTACTTGCGGTACAGATAGCCCATCTGATAGAATCTGGACTGCCTTCATTACACAAGGATCGTCTTGATTGATGAATTCCAAGTATTCTTCCATCGTTTTACAGTTGTAGATAATATTACCATAGATGTTGCGTTCGAATAGATTCCGGCTCTTGTTGAGCATTAAGTTGCGGCGCTTCAAACTGTGTTGGTCTCCGAATTGCGCGAATTTCTCTAAAAGATTCTGGCGGCGGAGAAATGCCTCGAGTTGTGAAGCTGTTTTGAAGGAATTCAGTTTCTCTCGATTCTGGTCAGTATATGCAAAGGCGAACTGACGTAGAAGCCCTGTGAAAAGTGCTTCTCGATAATAAGATGTGACGGAAGTTGTATCTTCAGGAATAAAGATGTCAGGCATGATTCCACCTCCTCCATATACAGTTCGGCCAATAGTGGTTTTATATTCTTCTCCTGTCTGATGAATACTGTCAACACTAAAGAACTCGCCACGCTCGTAGCGAGCCAACAGTTCATTCTCATATTCTTCACCATGACCTTTCTCATAAGGCTTCTGAATGCAGCGTCCACTAGGGGTATAGTATCGGGCGATGGTAAGGCGAACCACGCTTCCGTCGCGGAAATTCATTTGTTGCTGGACTAGACCCTTACCAAAGGATCGACGTCCGATGATTGTGCCTCGATCATTATCCTGGATTGCGCCAGCAAAGATTTCACTGGCTGATGCAGCTCCCTCATCCATAAGGACAACTATGGGAAGTCTTTGGAAACTGCCTCTTCCATCTGAACGGAATTCTTCGCGTGGTGACTTCCGCCCTTCCGTGTATACTATCAGTCGATTCTTGGGTAAGAATTCGTTTACCATCTGAATGGCGATGTGCATATAGCCACCACGATTACCTCGAAGGTCAACAATAAGGTTTTCCATTCCTTGCACATTAAGCTTTGCCAAAGCAACAAGCATCTCTGCATAGGTTTGCTCTCCAAAGTTCTTTACGCGTATGTATGCAGTATTGTTGTTGATCATATAACTGGCATCAATACTGATAACGGGAATATCTCCACGAACTACGGTGTAGAAGAGAGTTTCTGGAGTACCATGACGACGAATTCCCAGCTTTACCTTGGAGTTCTTTTCTCCTTTGAGATGCCTCATGACCTCATCGCTTTCCATTCCCACCAAATTGGTTGTGTCGGCAGTAATGATACGATCGCCTGCCAGAATCCCCACCTTCTCTGCAGGACCACCTTTAATGACAGACATCACGTTGACAGTATCTTTCTCCATCACAAACTGGACACCAATGCCAGAGAATGAACCTTTTAAGTCTTCGGACACCTGCTGGGCATCAGCTGCAGAGATATAACTGCTATGAGGATCCAGTTCGCTGAGAATCTGAGGCATGGCATCCTCCACTAAGGAACTCATGTCTACGGTATCCACATAATTATTGTCAATTAATTGGAGGAGGTAGTTCAGCTTGTTGGATCCTGTATTGATGATACTTAGACGATTTCCACTGAAGTGATTGGCATAGAAGGTCCCAATGAGGATACCTACAATGACACATAATGCCAAGAGAAGTGGAGCAAAACGTGATTTCATATTATGGATGATGGGTTTTAAAGTTCTTCAATAGGTAATAAAACAACACTTATGCCAGCCCTCTTCAGTAGGTCAATTCCATCAGAAAGTCGATACTCTCTGGCATAAACAACTCTTTGGATTCCAGCTTGGATGATGAGCTTTGAACATTCAATGCATGGGGAATCTGTCACATAAAGTGTAGCTCCATCTGAGTTGTTGTTGGAGCGTGCTATCTTAGTGATAGCATTTGCCTCTGCATGGAGCACATAAGGCTTGGTGACGTTGTTCTCATCCTCACAGATGTTCTCGAATCCACTGGGCGTGCCATTGTAGCCATCGCTGATGATCATCTTGTTCTTGACAATCAAGGCACCTACCTGACGGCGGATGCAATAACTGTTTTCACTCCAGATAGTGGCCATCCGAAGGTAGCGTCTGTCTAATATACTATTATCTTTCATACACTGATTCCATTTCTTTTGAGTAAAGCATCAATGGTAGGTTCCTGGCCACGGAATTTGTAGTATAGTTCCATGGGAGGACGTGTGCCACCACGCGAGAGGACCTCATCGCGGAAACGCTGAGCTGTTTCGCGGTTGAAAATTCCTTTTTGCTGGAAGAGACTGAATGCATCAGCATCCAGAACTTCAGCCCATTTGTAGCTGTAGTATCCTGCTGCATATCCTCCGCTCATGATGTGGCCAAATTGTACGCTCATGCAGGTGTCGGGAAGTTGAGGGAAGAGTTGAGCGGATGCCATTGCTTCCTTCTCAAACTGCAATATGTCACTGGTAAGTTCTTCTGTAAGCGTGTAATAGGCCATGTCAAGCAGTCCCAGGCTAACTTGGCGTACACATGAGTATCCGCAAAGGAAATTCCTGCTGTCGCGAATTCGCTGAATAAGTTCAGGCGGTATGGGCTCTCCTGTCTTATAATGTCTGGCAAATGTGTTGAGGAAATCTGGTTCCACAGCATAATTCTCCATAAATTGACTGGGAAGTTCCACAAAATCCCAATAAACATTAGTGCAGGAGAGGCTTTCGTAGTGTACACGAGAAAAGATACCGTGTAGGGCATGGCCGAATTCGTGGAGAAGCGTTTCTACTTCTCCTAAAGTGAGTAGGGCGGGTTTTTCCTTGGTAGGTTTGGTCAGATTCATAACAAGGCTGACGTGTGGCCGATGATCCACGCCTTGTTCATCAATGTATTGCTCTTTGTAACTCGTCATCCATGCACCGCTCTGTTTGTTGTTCCGCGGGTGGAAGTCTACATAGAGAACAGCTAGGAAAGATTCGTTTTCATCGTAGACCTCATACGCTTCCACATCGGGATGATATACGGGAATGTCGGAACATGACTTAAATGTGATGCCATAGAGTTTTGTGGCCAAACCAAATACCCCCATGATGACTCGCGACAATTCAAAATAGGGGCGCAGCATTTCTGCATCTATATTGAAGAGCTGCATCTTCAGTTTGTGGCTATAATAAGCAAAGTCCCAAGGCTGAAGCATAAAATCAGGTCCTTCCATCTTTCGTGCTATCTCCTGAATTAGAGCAACTTCTTTCTCAGCCTGTGGTTTGTATGCATTCAGCAGCTGGTGCAGAAGCCGATAAACATTCTCCTTTTTCTCAGCGCATCGATGAGTAAGCACATAATCAGCATGACAGTTGAATCCAAGAAGCTGGGCTATTTGGCGTCGGAGATTCACGATCTGTCGGGTAATTTCTTTGTTGTCGAATTCATCTCCATGACATGATATCGTATTGTGAGCCATATACATCTTCCGCCTCAGTTCTCGATTCTTTGCGTACTGCATGAAGGGAATGTAGCTTGGAGCATGGAGAGTGAATATCCATCCGTCAAGACCTTTTTCCTTAGCAGCCAATGCTCCAGCCTCTAATGATGATTCTGGTAATCCCTCCACGTCTTTCTCATCAGTTAAATGTAGCAAGAATGCATTGGTGTCCTTCAAGTTGTTTTGGTTGAACTGAAGTGTCAACTGGGCCAACTTCATCCGTAGCTCGCTGAATGTTTTTTTGTCGTCAGATGATAAGCAGGCACCATTTTGAAGGAAGCCTTCGTATACTCGATCCAGTAGCATGGTTTCCTCTTCATTCAGTTCACGGTGATTATCGTGCACAGCGCTTACCTTTTTCCAAAGATTCTCGTTGAGTAAGATTCGATTACCGTGTTCGGTCAGGATGGGTGACATCTTTTGGGCCAGTTCGTCGAGTTCGTCGCAGGTGTTGCAACTGATTTGGTTGAAGAAGATGTTGCTTGCCAGACTCAAAAGTTCATCCGTGCGAGGAGCGATTACATTATCAAATGTTGGTTCCTCAGGATTATCTATGATGGATTGAATTGCAGCGTTCTCCTGCCTCATTCCCTCCATCATAGCTGGTTCATAGTCCTCGATATGGATTTCGGAGAATGGGATTGTATTGTGGGGTGTTCTGAATTCCTTTGATAATAGGATGTTCATAGTTTATCCAAATCAGGAATAATGATTTGACAGCGTTTCATCTCTATCAATCCTTGTTCTTCCATTTTGTTCAGTTCATTCGAGGTTGTCAAACGTGTTTCAGCACATAGCGTGGCAATGTCCTGAAGTCGGGCGATGAGGGTGATTTCTCCTCGCTGATCCATCGTGTGTCGACGTATGAGGTGAACAAATTTGTCATGAAAGTTGTCAAGTGGAGTCTTTAGATTCAGTTGCTCAAGTTTCTTGACTTGGGATGCCATCAGATTCAGGTAATTGATACGGAAGATATCTTCCCTAATGAGTGTATGTGTCACATCAGTCTTGGGGATACTTAGCATCATGCATTGTCCCATAGGAGAATAACTGAACGTGTAGAGACAATGCAGCCCGAATAGGGATTCTGGTTCGATGGCAAATGGATGATTTACCTCTTGGCATACTTCGTATCTACCTTCCGGATCTTTGAAACTGCGGATTAGGCTTCCTTCTATGAGGAAATCCAGAGAGCTGCAAACTGTATTTTGTTTGATGAAGGTTCCCTGTGATTGCTGACGCGAAGATATGTTCAGTTGAACTCTTTCTTCCAATCTCGCCAGATTCATTCCATTAATTCCCTGAAATAGTCTGATTCCAGTCAACATCTGATACATTTCATGTATGTCCATGATTCGTTTGTTTTATTCTGTGAAAAATTGTTTTAATGAGGGTGTATACCATACTTTATTCTCTCCCTTTTCATCGGAATAGATGAAATAGGCTTGTAGCTCCGGATGAAGTGAAAGCACTTCCTTGGCCTTTTCCAATCCTAATACCATGAAACTTGTCGCATAGCCATCGGCCATTGCACATGAAGGTGCCAGTACGGTACTGCTTAGGATGCTGTGCTGTACTGGATAACCCGTTTTAGGGTCAATTGTGTGAGCAATCCTTTTTCCCTCATGGAGGTAATAATTCCTATAGTTTCCGCTGGTCGCCATCGCGCAGTCACTCATGGCTAGTATCACTTGTAGTTCATTGCCACCTTGAATGGAATCCTCTTCTGGACTGTTGATGCCTATGTGCCAAAGCTCATTCTTAGGATTGGTGCCCGATGTGATAACTTCTCCACCAATTTCTATCATGAAATTGCGGATTCCCTTTTTCTGGAACAATCGTGCCACCCAATCCACACCAAATCCTTTAGCTACTGCGCTGAAGTCAATTATCATATTGGGATCTGCTTTCACTAGTCGGTTCCCTTCCACTGTGAGTTTGTCCCATCCTACGAGACCTCTCAGGCTGTCCACCATTGCGCTGTCGGGAAAAGTGTTGCTTTTGAAGCCGAACCCCCATGCATTAACCAGAGGAGCCACGGTGACATCAAAGGCTCCATCTGTTTCTTTGCTGATGGTTTTGCTCAATTGGAGGACGTGAAGTAGGAGAGAGTCTGTCAAGTCGGATTCGCCAGAGTTTATCTTTGAAATCGTGCTTGCAGGGTTAAACATGGAAAGGCTAGCATCCACCTGATTCAGCGCAGCAAGTATCTCATCGTTGATATCTTCCTTGTACTGGTATGTGGAGTGGTAGATAGTGCCAAAGATGGCGCCCTCGTTACGCTGAAACGGAATATCTACAGGGTGTTTCTCTGAGAGAGCAATCCATACAGTGCCGAGTATCAGCAGTATCAGCAAGGGAATATGCCATAAGCGGAATCTGGATTTCTGTTCCATCAGTTCAAGTGTTCAATTAATGTTTTTATTCCTATTATTATCAAAATGGTACCACCTGCGATTTCTACAGGCCAGTTTGTCTTTTTGCCAAGACTGATTCCCAAACATAATCCTACGATAGATAGTAGAAAAGAGCATATTGCAATGATTGCAATTGGGAAGAGTATGTTGGTGTAATCATAAACGCCATCCAGACAAGCGAAGGAGATTCCTATCGCAAATGCGTCAATGCTGGTTGCGATGGCCATCGCCATGATGTTTCTGTAACTCAGCAGATTGATTCTTTTTTCTTCTTTCGGATGGAGTCCGTCCCATATCATCTGTCCGCCCAGATATGCAAGCAGGATGAAAGCAATCCAGTGGTCAACAGGTTTCAGGTAGTCGCTGAAGAAATTGATGCCCCAGAAGCCCAACAACGTCATTCCTCCTTGGAATAGGCCAAAGCACAAAGCCATGACAATCATGCGGTCATGCACAAAACGTCGAGTGGTTATTCCTGTCGTCATGCATACCGCAAAGCAATCAATTGCCAGGGCTAAGCCTATGAGCCAAATTTCCAGTGTACTCATTTCCGTTTTTTTGATTTAGCGGTTTTTCCTACATCGAATGTCAAGTCAATGGTGCCTCCCCAGCCTGTGCCACCATTCTTGCCGAATCCGGGGACATACCACGGCTCTCCCATCTCTTTGCCTGTTTGATGTATTCTTCCCTTGTAGCGAAGTTTCCATCCGAAACGGACGATACTCCAGATTTTCGTCTCTACGCCCAGCACCAGTTCTATCCATTGTGTATTGGAATGTGTGGTAATGTTAAGTGGGCGTTGCAGGTTCCAGTAAGGGTCTGTAAAGTCTGGGTTCTTGAAATCGAAATCAAAGGAAGTGAAGGCATATCTTATACCGGCAAAGAACCTGTTGCCACTCATTTTTTTGTTGAAGTTATAATCCATTCCCACACGGAAATAGGGCGCCGTAGTGGAGAACGAGTTGTTGTTGTCGCCTCCTTCCCGCTTACAGTCACCAATTCCCATTTCGAAGACGGGGAAGTATTTCTCCTTAAAGTCCAGACGGCATGCAGCTTCCATGTTGGCGAATCTCGAGTTTGTGACCTTCATGAAAAGTCCGCATAGATCTGCTGAGACAGCCACGCCTGCCAGCAAAGGAATCTTCTCCTTGGGGACAAGGGCCTCCTGTACCTCCTCTACGACATCTGCTTCCTGAGCGAAAGTCGCGAGAGGCATCAGCCAAATCAGCAGCAGGCTAACGGATATGAATCTGCAGGTTCTCAACTTGGTCGTAGTTTACTATAGGGTTTGTTATGGTGATGTCGTCCATGAAATTATGGGTGCAGCGAACTGCAGTAATCGCATGGAACATCTTGCTGGGGCAGTCGGGGGACTCAAAGTGAGGGATGTTTTCTTTCTCCACATAGACAGTGTCCATCAAAAGGTATGTCTCGCCGCATACCTCGAATATCAGCGTGTCGGCATCGAGCCAGTAGCTCATCGGTATGCTTGCAGAGCTGGCTCCTATTTCCTGGTTCACCAGAACAGAATCAGTTCCACACGCATAAACATTCAGAGTGTCGAGAAGCGATATGGATGTTCCGTTGCTGTAGAATCCATAGGAGCATGCCACGTTGTTCATCAGGGTGCAGTCTGCGGAGTCGCATGCCGAGATGACGAGGATGCAGAGGACAGCGGATATGTGGCAAAATCGTCTCATGCTGATAGGCTTAGAATTCTTTCTCTATCTGGTAGTTGTTTCTCTCAGGAGCATTGCGGCTTACCAGTTCACCTAGGAATCCAGCCACGAAGAGCTGTGTGCCCAGAATCATCATCGTCAGCGCGATGTAGAAATATGGATTGTTGGTTACGAGGGGATAGGATTGCCCGCTATGCAGATGATACAGTTTCGTGCCGCCTACTACCAAAATGGCAATGAAACCCAACAGGAACATCAAGCTTCCAATGAATCCAAACACATGCATTGGCTTGAGCCCGAAGTTGTTGAGGAACCAGAGCGTCAGCAAATCCAGGTATCCATTGACAAACCTGTTCCATCCCATAAACTTTGATTTGCCAAACTTCCTTGCCTGGTGATGCACTCTCTTTTCGCCTATCTTCGTGAAACCTGCGTTCTTTGCCAGGAAGGGGATGTATCGATGCATCTCTCCGTAGACCTCGATGTTCTTCACAACATCCTTTCGGTATGCCTTCAATCCGCAGTTGAAATCATGCAGGTTGTGTATGCCGCTTACGGCACGAGCTGTCGCGTTGAAGAGTTTCGTGGGGATGGTTTTCGAGAGAGGGTCGCCCTTGCTGCGGTTCATCTTGTATCCGCTGACCAGATCGTATCCGTCTTCTTTTATCATTCGGTACAGTTCAGGAATCTCGTTGGGGGAATCCTGTAAGTCTGCATCCATCGTGATAACCACATCGCCCGACGCTTTGGCAAAGCCGCAATAAAGGGCAGGACTCTTTCCGTAGTTGCGACGGAACTTGATGCCGCGCACCACTTCAGGGTTCTCATCGCGCAGTTGCTCAATCACTTGCCAGGAATGATCTGTGCTTCCATCATTGACAAATATCACCTCATAAGTCAGATTATGCTCTGTCATTACGCGCTTTATCCATTCAAATAGCTCGCGAAGTGATTCTTCCTCGTTGAAGAGTGGAATGATAACGGAAATATTCATGTCCTTTGATTCGTTGGTTTTATTCAGTTTGTCGTACTTTCCCTCTATAGGCAAGCATGCCGCCAAAGATGGCAAACAGCATGGATATCGTAAGATTGATAGTCATCATCTGCACGATAATGTCTGATATGGACATCCCTTGGATCATCTCGATGACATCTTCCGGCTTTTGACTGGCAAGGTATTGCTCAAATAAAATGCGGTATTCCTCTTGGGCAAACATGTTGGAAAGCGAATCTGCCAGATGGCCGTTGTCGAAGAAGTGGAAATACAGGGCTTGCACTCCTGTCGTGATCAATCCTGCATAAATGCAGATGGTAAAGCACATCCAGCAGCATTGCAACAGGCTCATGTCGGAAATGAGGTAGCGATAGTTCTTCACTTGACGCACCAGAGCAAAGAAGGAGAGGATGGCCATGATGTTTCCTAGGTGTCCCAATAACATGTGGTCAAAACTACGCATCGAGCAGACAAAGCTGACAATCCACATCAGGCCTATCCATAGGCCGAAATGTGACGCATAGGCTCTGGCTTGACGGTAGTCGAAGGGGTTCTCGCTCATTGTTTGTTTATGATGTAACGCCAACAAAGTTATGAAATTTCATTCAATTAACTCTCATGATCTGGTGAAAATACTTTTAAATAAAAAAAACTTGTCCTAAAATTTGGCAATACCAGATGTATTTACTAAATTTGCGGCGCTAAAAACGGGAAAGTCCTGTACGGCTAGCTCCCTTGGAATCCCCCAGGGCTTGATCGCAGCAAGGGTACTTGGTTGTAGCAGCGCGATACAGTAAGCTTTCCCACCCGCCTCTTTAGCTCAGTTGGCCAGAGCACGTGATTTGTAATCTCGGGGTCGTTGGTTCGAATCCGACAAGAGGCTCGAATGATAAGCGATAAGCATTATAATCGAGAGATCTTCAATAAACTGCAAGTTCTGGTGACAAGCAGAGACGTTGAAGGTCTTTTTGTTTATCTCACCTCGCTCAGCAATGCCGAATTCCGCACGGCTGGTTATCTTTTGGGGGAGCGGATTTTGTTTGATGCCGACAAAGAAACCTTTTGGATTTTTTTTGACAAACTTGTCACTTGGAATTCCAAGGCATTCCTCGTTACTTTGCTAAAGTCCCTTTCCCAAAGACTCGATGCAGACCTCTCTCTCTACGATGATGGTTTTCAGGAATTCTGCCGTGCAATAGCCTCCAATCCCATTGATGTGCAGAAAACGCTTCTTCGTTTGATTCCCATTCAGCACGAGGTTGCCCAGATCAAACATCTCTTTCGTCTTTTGGGAGTGGATCAGCCCTCTGACTGGATTCCGTATCTATTGAAAAATTCCAACATTCCGTGTTCCTTCCTTTTGTTCAACTCCCTTCGTTATGTGGAACACGACCGCCCTTATCTGATTCGTCTGACCAACTTCCTTATCAAGAAAGGAGACGGGCTCAGTTTCAATCTTGCCAGTTTGGTGAAGTCCTATTTTGGGTTGACAGAAGTGAAAGGCACCTTCTCGCTTAATTTGAAACCATACGAGTTGGCTCGTATCGAGCTAAGTTACGAAGCTTTTTGCGACGCGATGAAATTCTGACAGCACGAAAGCTTTGTGGCATTTCATCGTGAACGGCGACAAAACATAGAAAATGACGGAACGAGAGAGCTGTACAAAGACAACGTGTTGAAAGGGGAGGAAGAACGTGTTGTGTTTGCAGTTTCAACGTGTTGCGTCTGCGGTTTCAACGTGTTGTGTTTTTTGAGTCAACTCTTTCCAATGCCAGGCTATAATTATCAATTCTTTCCTCATGAAATGTAGACAGAAATGCTGCTGCTGCCTCAGTATTGTCAGTATTGTGATTATAGTCCTTCGAAAAGATTCAAGAAAAATTGTTTCTTTATTCTTTTTTCCTTAATTTTGTAACGTGATGTAAGTACAATGTGACTTAGAAAAGAGGATAATGCTAATGTTGAAGTTCTTCAATGTTACTCAAGATATTGTTCGTTCAAGATTGGATACTTTCCGAAGAAAGTTTCCCAACTTGGGTATTATCCTTGTCGCTGCGCTGCTGCTGGAACTGATATCTGCCGTGCAATATTGGTACACGCGTGGATTACTGGCTCAGGAGCTGGAATATCATGCTGAGAGTGAGTTGCGGTTGAAGGCAGTTATCCTCAAGGGGAATCTAAATGCTATTGAGACTTCCCTGCGCGATCATGCCTATGACGCCCGTCATCACTTGGGTGACCACGAATCGTTGTACCCAGTGGCTGGTCGCCTTGTGCGTGCTCATCCCAATATTATGAGTGGAGGCATCGCCTTCAAGCCTTACTATTACTCAACGGACGAACGTCTGTACGAACCTTTTGCTTTGTGTCGTGGCGACTCGATAAGTTTCATGCAACTTGCGGATGCCGATCACGATTACACACAGATGGAATTCTACGTGCAGGCGCTAGCGCAGGGTGATGTCTACTGGAGCGCCCCATACATTGATGAGAAGGGAGGACTGGGACTGATCACTACCGTCTCGATGCCTCTGGATGATGCTGACGGGCAGACGGTGGCAGTTTTAGGAGCCGACGTAAGCCTGAATTGGCTAGGCGACACACTTAACAACCGTCACATGTATCCCTCTTCATTTGATCTCCTGTTGACTGAAAGCGGCCGCCTTATAGCAGGTCCGCATGAGAAGGGGACGGATGTGAATACGGTAGTGGCTCTGATCAACGACAGCACAAAGGCTCGCCAGCTTAGCCAGACAGGACGCACTACGGTGCTGGATATGGATGATGCCAAGAATGGCGATGCTACTATCTTTTATGCCAACATGAAGGGCGAACCTCATTGGCAGATTGCTGTAGTATATTACGACCATGAGGTATACGGTAAGCTGAATCGAATGCGTTGGAATATCTTGTTGCTCTCTTTGTTGGGTTTGCTCCTGCTGGGATACATTATATATCGATCGGCAGGAAGCTTTCGTCGCCTGAAGCAAGCCGATATGGAAAAAGAGCGCATCAATGGAGAACTGCGCATTGCACGCAATATCCAGAAAGACATGCTCCCTGAGCACTTTCCTCCTTTCCCTGAACGCCACGATCTTGACCTCTATGGTATGCTAGAGCCAGCTAAAGAGGTGGGAGGCGATCTTTTTGACTTTCTTGTCCGCGACGAGAAGCTGTTCTTCTGTATTGGTGACGTTTCAGGCAAAGGAGTCCCGTCAGCGCTTGTTATGGCTGTGACACATGCCTTCTTCCGCTCAGCATCCGCCCATGAGACGAATCCTGCACGCATCATGAAGGCACTGAACGGAGCCTCCTGTGCAGGCAATGAGTCGAACATGTTCGTTACGCTGTTTGTGGGCGTCCTCGACTTGCCTACAGGACGTTTGAAATATTGCAACGCTGGTCATGACCGCCCCTTCGTATTGGAGGGAGGCAGTGCCCGCGAACTGCCAGTCAAGGCAAACATTCCCGTTGGCCTCTTTGATGACTTCGTCTATCAGGTCCAGGAAGAAATGTTGACATCAGGTGCAATGCTGTTTCTTTATACTGACGGACTTACTGAGGCACGTGATCCACAGCGTGCTTTCTTTGGAGAAAAAAGGTTGAAAGATATTCTCGATAATTATGCCACCACGAAGCTGACGGCTGAGCAACTGCTGAAGAACATGAACGATTGTGTCCGTCAGTTCGTTAGTGGGGCAGAACAAAGCGACGACCTGACGATGCTGGCCGTACATTATACGCCAAAGAAGGAGGACACTCTTCTGCATGAATCTATCACCTTAAAGAATGATGTCTGCGAGATAACAGCTCTCAGCCGTTTCGTGAAAGCTTTCACAGAAAGCATCGGCATGAAGAAAAGCGAGGCATCGAACCTGAGACTTGCCATCGAAGAAGCGGTGGTGAACGTAATCACTTATGCCTATCCTCGAGAAACGGAGGGAACTGTGACGGTGGAAGCTGATGTTCGCACATCCACAGAAGAGGATCAATGCCTCTATATTAGAATCATGGACAATGGTGTGGCATTTGATCCTACTGAGGCAGCAGAGGTTGACACGAGTCTTTCGGCAGAAGAACGTCCCATTGGCGGGCTGGGTATCCACCTCATGCGTGAGCTGATGGACAGCCTCAACTATGAACGAGAAGACGGCCTCAACATTTTGACTCTCAAGAAAAAACTAAAAGATAATCCAATAAAATTCAACAACAATGAAAACAACAATCCATGAACAGGATGAGCGCATCGTGGCCGTCCTGGAAGGTGAACTCGACACAGCGGCAGCACAGGATGTAGAGAATGCCCTGAAGCCTTTGTTCGTCGATGATAAGCGTGACATTCTCCTTGATTGCGCCCAGCTGGATTACATTGCATCCAGTGGCCTGCGCATCCTCGTCAGCCTGCTTAAAAATGCGAAAGCCAACGGACGTAAAGTGACTCTCAAAGATGTCAACGATGATATCAAGAATGTGTTTAAACTGACAGGCTTCCTCACTCTCTTTGATTTTGAATAACATCAACAAACAGGCGCATGCTTATTGATAGTATGCCTTCAACACCATTTCTCCCCATGAAGTCTAACCAAGTTTTTTTGTACATCAGTTGTTTCTTGGCCTTTGCCCTGTGTCCGATGCGACTCTTGGCGCAGGCCTCAGAAACCATTAATGCTGACAGCGTCTCCAAGAAGAACCAATTGACACTCGACGCACAATTCTTATCTCGTGGAGAGTTGCGTTTAGGAGGGTTGCCCGAAAACGAGCTGGACGATGATTTCGCAGCTTTCTTTATGGAACGTACTCGTCTAATCGCAGGTTACTCGCGCCCTTATCTGGATGCCAAGATATCGTTCCAGCACTCAGGTGTATGGGGACAAGCTGGCAAAGGTTCAATGAACCTCTATGAGACATGGGTTCAGTTGAATGCTAAAAACGGAATGTTCACGAGACTGGGAAGGCAGGAGCTTTCGTATGATGACGAACGTATCATAGGCAGTAACGATTGGGCAATGGCTGCCGCCTCGCATGACGTGGGAAAGTTTGGATATGAAGGCCATGGGCATAAGGCACACCTTATCTTGGGTTTCAATCAGAATGCTGAGAACACCAACGGCGGAACGTTCTATGCAAATGGCGCACAGCCCTACAAGTCGATGCAGACACTTTGGTATCACTACGATGTGCCACATACGAAGTTGGGAGCCTCACTCATATTCATGAACCTGGGTACTCAGGATGTGACGTATCGCGTGACGCGTTTCCAACAGTTGGCTGGACTCTATGCCCGGTACAATCCGAATCGCTGGCTGTTGGAAGGTTCTTATTACCGTCAGTTTGGCCGTAGTGACGTCAATATGCCCATCGAGGCTTGGATGGCCAGCGGCAAGGTACGTTATAAGATTACGAATGCCCTGCGCCTCACGACGGGTTACGATTATCTCAGTGGTGATGAATTCTATTATGTTCGTGGACAAGGTCAGATTGGCTTGGTACACCGCAAGAAGCAGAAGGGCTTCAGTACCCTCTACGGATCTAATCATCAGTTCTATGGTGCTATGGATTTCTTCTATATCAGTGCCTTCATTGATGGTTTCTCGCCAGGTTTACAGAACATTTATGCTGGCGTTGATTTCTCGCCCATAAAAAATGTGAACACGAGTGCTGCATACCATTATTTGGCTACGACCGTTAATTTGAAAGGCTTGGACCGTGCATTGGGGCATGAATTGGAGCTTTTGGCCACTTACAGTTTCATGGGTGACGCTAAACTCTCGGCAGGATATTCTCTGATGGTGGGCTCCAATACCATGAAAGCCCTCAAGCGTGCCTCTGACAACGGACGCCTGCAATGGATATGGCTTTCGTTGAACATCACTCCACACCTCTTCACGACAAAATGGTGAGTACATTACAATTGAATAAACTCAATTAAGCAAATAACACGAATATATGAAAACCTCTTCTCCCTTACTTCAATCGCAATATGGCCTCTATGTTGAATGTGTCAATCATATCGGAGAGGTCTATTACAATTTACCTTATATTTATATATTAGACCGCAATCTCAATGCTGATCATTTGCGTGAAGCTATAGAAATGGCTGTAGCAGCTCATCCGACACTTTTCACTCGCATCAGTACTGATGAAAACGGTGAACCTATTCAGACAGTCGATGACGAAGAAACCTTCACCCTTACCATAGAAGACATTGATGATATTGACCAAGTTCAGTCGCAGTTGGTGAAACCCTTCAATATTTATGAAGACCGTTTGTTCCGAATCCGTCTGTTCAGGACTCCTGTCAATTACTATCTCTTCATTGACTACCATCATCTTATTGCTGACGGAACATCGATGAACCTTATGCTGAATGAGATAGACCGAGCCTATTGTGGTGAAGTTCTTGAACAGGAGCGACGTACGCTGGCTCAACAAGTGCAGATAGAACGTGAGATAAGAAAGGCAGAGGCATTTGAGGAAGGGAAACGCTGGTATGCTCAGCATTTTGATTGTGCTGATACCTTCACACAACTTCTTCCTGACCTTGAAGGTACAGAACGTCTTGAAGATAGTCTCGTGCGCGTTTTAAGTGTTCCGATGGAGCGCGTCGATGACTTCTGCCACCGTACAGGCATCTTCCGTAGCACGCTCTTCACGGCATCCTATGCTTACCTCCTTGCAAAATACAACAATGAGCAGGAGTCGCTTTTCACCACCGTTTTCAATGGACGCAAAGACAAATCGCTTAGCCATACCGTTGGTATGTTTGTAAAGACGCTGCCTGTATATGCCAAGTTTACACCAGATACCAGCGTCCTCGATTATCTTCGTTCAGCACAGGAGCAGATGAGCGGTTGCCGCGATCACGACGCATACAGTTATGGTGACATGGTCAGTGACCTTGGTCTTCAGAGCAATTCGATGTTTGCATGGCATGGGATGCTTTTTGCCAACGAACAGATGGGTGGTCTCCCTATGCGGACCGTACGCATTGGTAACAGTACCCTCGATGCTTCTCTTTATCTGAAAGCTTTCATTCACGAGGGTTCTTACTATGTCAAGGCTGAATACAAAGCGAATGAGTATTCTGCTGCCCTCATCGCTCAGTTCCTTGAGAGCTATGAGGCGATTGTGGAGGGTTTTCTTACCCAAACATTCCTGCATGATATAGACATCGCTACTGATACACAGAAGCAGACTCTCGATAATTTCAACCAAACCGATGTTGACTATGACGACACGCAAACCATCGTGTCTCTTTTCCGTCGACAGGCTGCTGCCACACCAGGAAACCTTGCTGTTGTCTACAAGGACAAGCGATACACCTATGCTGAAGTTGACGAGATAAGTGACCGCATAGCTGCTTTCATTATCTCAAAAGGTTTAGCTACAGAAGATGTCGTCTCCGTACTTATTCCGCGTTGTGAGTGGATGGCTATAGTATCGATGGGAATTCTCAAGGCAGGTTGTGCCTATCAGCCCCTCGACCCGAGTTATCCAAAGGAACGTTTGAATTTCATGATGAAAGATGCTGGTGCCCGTTTGTTGATTGCTGACAAAGAGTTGCGTCCTCTGGTTGACGAATACGAGGGAGAGGTACTGCCAATTGAAAATGGAGACTTGATGATAGGGAATGATCGACTATACAGTCAACCTTCAATTTCACCAGACAACCTGTTCATTCTGCTTTACACTTCGGGTTCTACGGGCATTCCTAAGGGATGCCAACTTACACATGCCAATCTCGTCGCATTCTGTGACTGGTATCAACGTTTCTATGGTCTGCAAGCCGAGCATCGTGTGGCAGCCTATGCAAGCTATGGTTTCGATGCCTGCATGATGGACCTCTATCCAACTCTGACGTGTGGTGCATGCGTATATATTGTGCCTGAGGAATTGAGACTTGATCTTGTGGCTTTGAACGACTATTTTGAGCAGAATGGTATCACGCATTCGTTTATGACTACACAGGTGGGCTATCAGTTTGCTACAAGCATCGATAACCACTCCTTGCATTATCTGTCCACAGGGGGAGAAAAGCTCGCATCCCTCACGCCACCTGTGAATTATAATTTCTATAATGTCTACGGTCCCACGGAATGCACTGTCTTTATTACAGCCTATCACGTTGACCGCAAAATGAAAGAGATTCCCATCGGCCGTTCTCTTGATAATCTTCGGCTATATATTGTTGACTCACAGGGACACCGCATGCCTGTAGGTGCAGCAGGAGAATTGTGGGTCAGTGGACCACAGGTCAGTCGTGGATACCTCAACCGTCCTGAAAAGACGGCAGAAGTCTACATAACAAATCCATTCCTTAATGAATATGACACAGAATCAGACTGCAGGAAATATGCCCGTATTTATCGAACTGGCGACATCGTTCGATATCTGCCTACGGGTGATATCCAATTCGTAGGGCGCCGTGATGGGCAGGTCAAGATTAGAGGTTTCCGTATCGAACTGAAGGAAGTAGAGGGTATCATCCGCGAGTTCCCTGGTATCAAGGATGCTACTGTGCAAGCTTTCGACGATGAGGGCGGTGGCAAGTTTATTGCAGCATATATTGTTAGTGATGAGGCTATCGATATAGATGCTCTCAATCAGTTTATTCTCGATGAAAAGCCTCCTTATATGGTACCAGCTGTCACCATGCAGATTGATGCCATTCCCTTGAATCAAAACCAGAAGGTGAACAAACGCGCCCTCCCTAAGCCAGAGAAGAAAGTTGCCGTCATTGAAGAGAATAACGCTCCCATGAATGTGCTTGAAGAGGAACTTCATGAACTTATTGCTAACATCGTCAATACAAAGGATTTCGGTATTACTACAATACTTGGCTATGCAGGATTGACTTCTATCTCAGCCATTAAACTGGCTGTACAGGTAAACAAGCGCTATGGTGTGACACTTGATTCGAAGACACTCGTCAAGACTGGTACGCTTCAGAGTATTGAAAACGCAATCCTGTCGTCCTTCCTTTGCCACAAGGATGATTCAACAGGAAATACTTCTCCTCAAGGGAAGACTGATGCTAGGCAAGCTCTGGCAGGGAATGGTGGAGAACCTTTGCTGTTTGTACCCTTGTCTTATGCTCAAACGGGTGTATACTTCGAATGTTTGAAAGATCCCACATCCACTATTTACAATATTCCGTATCTTCTTTCTTATCCCTCAGATATTGAAGCGGAGCGATTGGCTGCAGTTGTGAAGCAAGTTGTGGAGAGTCATCCGGAAATGCACGTGCATTTCACCACAGAGGGTGACCAGATTGTACAGACTACTGAAGGTGCAGTGGCTGTCGAAGTTCCCATTACTGGGATGACAGAACAGCAGCTTGCTCTCTACAAGAATGATTTTGTAAGGCCTTTCAACCTGCAGAAAGCACCCCTTTATCGTTTGGAGGTTGTGTCAACAGAGATTGGAACCTATCTTCTGCTTGATGTTCACCACCTCATCTTTGATGGCGGCTCCGCAGATCTGCTTATCCATCAGATAAATGGTGCGCTAGAAGGTCTTCCCATTGAGCGTGAGTCCTACACCTATCTGAATTTTGTTGCAGACCAACAGGCTGCAGAGGAAACGGATGCTTTCCGTGTCGCCAAGCAGTTCTTTGCAGAGCGTTTGCAGACATGTGAGGGCGCCAGTGAGATACCTGCTGACATGCCTAAGACTGACCAGCAAGGTTTTATCGGTGAAGTTTTCTGCAAGCCCGACTTTGACCACATTGCTGCGTTCTGCCGACAGCAGGAAATTACGCCTGCTCATCTCTTCCTGGCAGCCACAGCTTATGTTGTTTCGCGTTACACTAACAATCGTGACGTTTATCTCTGTACTGTCAGCAGTGGCCGATCCAACCTGAAGATAGCTGATACAGTAGGTATGTTTGTCAACACATTAGCTCTCGGGTTAAGTATCAATGATGTAAGTGTAATCGATTTCTTGCGTCAAACAAGTGAGACTTTCGACCAGACACTCTGTCATGAGGACTATCCTTTTGCTCGCATTGCTACCGATTATGGTTTCCGACCTGCCATCGCTTACGCATATCAGGTGGGTGTTCTCTCAGATTATACAGTTGGAGGCAAGCCTGTTGGTCAGGAGTTGTTGGAACTGAATGTGCCCAAGTTCAAGATTAATATCAAGATTGAATCACGAGGTGTGGTCGTGCAATACGATGATTCACTTTATAGTGCCCGCCTTGGTCAGGCTTTAGCAGAAAGTATTGTTGCTGTTGCTGAACGGATGGTGACCCAGTCTCAGGCTCGAGTCAGAACTCTTTCCATTGTCAGCGATAATCAGGAGAAAGAACTTGCAAGTCTGCGTCAGACAGCTACTGGCAATGCTCCATTCCAATTCTTCCATGAATGTATTCATCATTTTGCTGAACAGCAACCAGAAAAAGAAGCTTTGGTTGCCATCGATGCTACCTATACCTATAGCCAGATGGATCAACTTACTGACCGTATTGCATTTGCTTTGCGCAGTCGAGGTGTTGCCGCTAGGGATCGTGTAGCACTCCTTCTTCCTCGTACCAGTCGCTTGATTCTCTCGCTTTTCGGTGTGCTGAAAGCTGGTGCCGCATATATACCCTGTGATCCTGAGTATCCAGCCGACCGCGTTCGGCTCATCTTGGAGGACAGCGAGGCACGATTTATCATCACTACGGCTGACCGTCTTGATAGCGTACCTGCTGATAAGGCAATTGATGTAGAGACATTGATTGCTCAGGAGACGAAAGTTCCTCTCACTAACGATGAGATTACTCCCGATGATCTTGCCTATTTGATATATACGTCAGGTTCCACAGGACGGCCGAAGGGCGTAATGCTTCGTCACGAAGGTATTTGCAACTATCTCTATGGTCATCCTGCCAATGTGTTTGCCAACGCTGTGTTTACCGATGCTGATCGCATTCTTAGTGTCACTACAATCTCTTTTGATGCTGCTTTGCAGGATATAGGTATGGCTTACTTCAATGGCAAGACTCTTGTTGTTGCGACTGAGGAACAGGCTAACAACCCACTTGATTTAGCTCATCTCATAAAACAGCAGAATATCAATATGGTTTCAGGAACGCCTTCGCGTTGGCAAACATGGCTCACTAGCGACGACTTTTGTCAAGCCATCTCGAAAGTGAGAATCTGTCGTGCAGGAGGAGAGAAGTTCTCTGACCAATTACTTGCTCAAATGCGTAGTGTGACAAATGCGCGTATCTTTAATTGTTATGGTCCTACAGAAATTACTGTTGCCTCGAACAATAAGGAACTGACACATGCAGAGATGGTCACCGTAGGTCGGCCACAGCTGAACGTGTGCGAGTTTGTTGTTGATAGCGATGGCAATGAACTGCCTGTTGGTGTAGTAGGAGAGTTGTATATCGGTGGTTGTGGTGTAGCGCGCGGTTACAACAATCTTGACGAAATGACTCGTGAGCGTTTCATTGACTACCATGGCACTCGTATCTACCGTTCAGGTGACTATGCTCGCTGGTTGCCCGATGGCGATGTGGTCATTCTTGGTCGCACAGACCATCAAATCAAGCTACGCGGGTTGCGCATAGAACTGGGTGAGATAGAGAATGTCATGCTGAAGGTGAAAGGTATTGAGAAAGTTGTCATCCTCATTCGCAAGTTGGGCGGCAAGGAGCATTTGTGTGCATATTACACAGCTGACCATGAGATTGCACCAGATGCTTTGAAAGCTGAAATATCGAAGAGTCTTACGCAATACATGGTGCCCACTGCCTATTTACAATTGTCATCCATGCCTATGACGCCCAACGGCAAGACAGATGTCAAGGCACTTCCTGAACCGCAGTTGGCTGTCACATCAGCTTATGAGGCACCCGCCAATGCTACAGAGCGTACCTTCTGCGACATTTTTGCTGATATCTTGCAGATGGATAAGGTAGGGGCCACAGACAACTTCTTTGAATTGGGTGGAACTTCACTTGTTGTCACACGCGTCATTATTGAGGCCGACAAGGCTAATCTGCATGTGGCCTATGGCGATGTCTTTGCCAATCCTACTCCGCGTGCCTTGGCTCGCTTAATCACAGGAGAGGATGGTAGCAATGAGCCTGATGAAGTAAATTCCTTTGACTATACGTCCATCAACAATACACTTGCCGCAAATACACTTACTGCTTTCCGTAGTGGTGAAAGACAATCGTTGGGCAATGTGTTGTTGACAGGTGCCACAGGGTATTTGGGCATTCATATCCTGCGCGAGCTTATAGATTCTGATGCATCGCACATCTATTGCCTTGTGCGTGGTAAGACAGAAGAAGCCGCAGAGCGTCGCCTGCGCACTCTTCTTTATTACTATTTCGCTGATTCTTTCAAGGATTACTTCGGATCACGTCTGCACATTGTGCTTGGTGATGTCACCAGTGACTTTGCAGAAGGACTTTCGATTGATACAGTCATCAACTGTGCTGCGGTCGTTAAACATTTCAGCGAGGGAACTGAGATTGAAGACGTGAACATTGGCGGCGCAAAACGTTGCGTTGAGTATTGTTTGCGTACAGGTGCAAGGCTTGTTCATATCTCAACAGCCAGCACTCGCGGACTCTGGGCAGGTGAGACGAAAGAGGATGTCTTCACAGAACAGCGTCTCTATATGGGCCAGTATCTTGGCAATAAGTACATCTATTCCAAGTTTATGGCTGAGCGTTTGATTCTGGATGCCGTTGCCTTGCATGGCTTGAGTGCAAAGATTATGCGTGTAGGTAATCTCGCCGCTCGTTCTACCGATGGCGAGTTCCAAGCCAACTTCTCGACCAACTCGTTCATGGGGCGTATCAAAGTGTACAACATGCTTGGCTGCTGCCCGTATGCTATGCGTAACAAACGTGTGGAGTTCTCGCCCATCAATGAAGTGGCTGCGGCTATTCTCTTGTTGGCTACTACGCCGAAAGCTTGCTGTGTCTTCCATCCTTACAATATCCATACTCAGTTCCTGGGAGATGTACTCCAAGGGCTAACCAACGTTGGAGAAAAACTGAAGACGGGCAATCAAGGTGCAAACATGGGTGTTCGTTTCGTGGAACAAGAGGAGTTCTCTGCTGTCATGGAAGAGGCCAAGAGTGATCCCCAGAAGGCTCGTCAGATGTCAAGTCTTCTTGCTTATCAGGATATGGCTCACGGCCAGAAGACTACAGATGTTGCACGTGACAATGACTACACGACACAAGTTCTCTATCGTCTGGGCTTTGCGTGGTCGCCTACGTCATGGGATTATGTTGAACGTATGCTTACCGCTATCGGTGGTTTCGGATTCTTTGAATAATCGATGAAAACTTCATTCTACAGCTATCTTTGGGCATATATCTTCGTCGCTTTGTCGGGCTGTCTTGGCAATGTTGTCGATGGCATCATCGTTGGCAACCTGATAAGCGAAGATGGTGTCAGTGCCATCAATCTTTCGAAACCTGTTGTGCAGTTCATCTTCACTTTACATTTGCTCATTAACGCTGGTGCGGGTATGCTCGTTGGTTATGCGCTGGGCAAGAAAGATTCAGTTGAAGCACGACGTATGTTCACACGTTCCCTTGGACTTAGTGCCGGCATAGGTGTCCTCATTACTATCTTTGGTGGTCTGCTTTTTACTTCGGAATTGGCGCGCATGCTTTGCAGCAACGACCAGCTTCGTCCGATGGCTTTCGACTATATGCGGATTCTTTTGCTTGGTGCGCCAGCATACATCCTCATGTGGGGTCTCTCCACGATGGTAGGTGTTGATGGCAGCCCACGCCTCGTTTCCTTGGCTGTGATTATCGACAATGCTCTTAACCTATGTTTGGACGTGGTCTTCATACAGCTTTTGGGTTGGGGCATCGCTGGTTCGTCGGCAGCCACTATCGCAGGTCATGTTGTAGGCATTGCCATCCTTCTCAGTCATTGGCGGTTGCCATCAAACCGTAGGCTTGTTCCACTTCTTAACATCGATGGAATATTGTCCTCATGGCGTTGCATCCTCTCCCAGGGTGCGCCCCTTGCACTTGCTTCCATTTGCTTGACATTACTTTTGCTTTCAGCCAACTCCATTGTGCTGTCTACTGCTGGTCGTTTGGGCATCTTTGTCTTTGCTGTTTGCATGAATCTGCTTCAGCTCTATAATCTCTTTCTTTCTGGTACATGCCAGACTTTGCAGTCGTTGGGCGCCGTTTATGTGGGTAAGGCCGACGACATAGGATTCCGTGATCTGCTCCGGCGTGCCTTCCGCTTTATCACAATCTCAATGGCTGCGACGTGTGTAGTTGTGTGGATATTCCCCTCGTTTATAGCCCAGCTTTTTGGTGCCTCAGACGAGGCGATGATTGCTGAGACGAGTCGTGCACTTCGCATCTTCTCCCTCAGTTTCGTTCCTTTCTGCTACATATATGTGCTGATGATTGTCTACAAGCTCTATGGCCAACACCGCATGGCGTTGTTCATATCGTTAGCCCTCTCGCTGACCGTTATTCCAGTGTTGTGGGTTGTCTCTCAATGGGCTCCCCATTACTTGTGGTACAGCTACCTTTGGGCCTATATCCTCGAGGCATTGGCTATAGGTCTCATTCATTATTTTTGTCATATAAAACTTAAACTACAAATCAATTTATAATTTCTTACGACTTATGATTAACCGAAATCTTTTGACTGTATTCCTATGTGTGGTTGCGACATGTCTTAGTGCCAGTCGCCCAATGAAGGCTCCTTCTGGCGGTAAGGCTATCAGCGATGAACTTATTGGTATTTTCTTCGAGGACATCAGCTCTGCGGCCGATGGTGGACTTTATGCCGACCTCGTGCAGAACGGTTCGTTTGAGTACAATCCAACGGAGCGTGATGGATGGGGTGCAGGCACAGCTTGGCGCCTGATTCGTCCTGGTCATTCTCTGGGTTATCTGGAAACGCGAATGGATGCGCCTCTCCATCCCAATAATCCCAACTATATGCGCCTGCATGTGGAACGCGTTGGCCATTACTATGACTTCGATGGCTGGACAGGTTTCGGCATCCAGAATGATGGCTTTGACGGTTTCTGCCTTCAGGCTGGTGCAAAGTATGATTTCAAGGCTTTCCTGCGCAACGTCGAGGGAGTTGCCAAGCAGGTACGTGTGGCGCTCGTTGAGCCGCAAGGGTGGGGGAAGTCTCCCAAATTGTTGGCTGATGCCACGTTTAATGTCGACGGAAAGCAATGGAAAGAGCATACAGCGGTTCTGACGCCTTCCGAGGCTTCCAAGAACGCATTGCTCCACATCCTCGTACTCAACGTGGGCAGTGTTGACATCGATGCCGTATCACTCATGCCTGCAGACACTTACAATGGTCATGGACTTCGAAAGGATCTCGCTCAGGCATTGGCAGACCTGAAGCCTAAGTTCATGCGCTTCCCTGGAGGCTGTGTTGTTCATGGAGGTGGAGACGGATTCTGGAACACATATCGTTGGAAAACGACTCTTGGACCTCGTCATGAGCGTCGCCCGCTCAAGAACACTTGGGGCTACCATCAGTCAATGGGACTTGGTTACTACGAGTACTTCCAGTTCTGCGAGGATGTAGGCATGCAGCCTGTACCCATCTTGCCATGTGGCGTGTCCTGTCAGGGCACCAATGGAGGCTGGGGCATGCGCGGACAGGCACAAGACGTGGTACCCATGAGCGAAATGGACGAATGGGTACAGGATGCGCTCGATCTCATTGATTGGGCGAATGGTGATCCAGCCACCAACAAGTGGGCTAAGATGCGTGCAGAGGCAGGCCATCCCGCTCCTTTTGGATTGAAGTACCTTGGGCTTGGCAACGAAGAAAAGATTTCTCCTGAATTTGAGGAGCGTTTCCGCTATATATACAAAAAGGTAATGGAAGCCCATCCTGAGATTGTTATTGTGGGCACGGCAGGTCCTGGCTCACATGCGGGAAATCCTGACTACGAGAATGGATGGCGCTTGGCCGATGAGTTGGGCATGCCCATCATGGACGAGCACTACTATGAACCGCGCGACTACTTCCTGCGCAGCCGTCAGTACGACAGCTATCCACGCGACCGCAAGACAAAGGTCTATCTGGGTGAATATGCTTCTAAGGACAAGAAACTCATCGATGCTCTCGCAGAGGGACTTTACCTGTTGCATGTGGAGCGCAATGGCGATGTTGTCTGCATGACTTCCTATGCTCCACTCTTTGCCCGCAAAGAGGCTACAAACTGGAATCCTGACCTCATCTACTTCGACAACGAACGTCCCATACTCACATGCAGTTATTATGTGCAGCAGATGTTCGGGCAGTCGGCTGGACAGTATTATTACGGTGACTGTGTCCATTTCGAAGGTGATGCCAAAAACGTGGAACAGCCGCAGGAGGGAGTTCACTACGGCCAGTCAGTGGTCCTCAACGTCAAGGAGCGTCGTCTTTTCGTCAAGCTTTGCAACGCAGGAGCTGAAACCAAGCGAGCCAACATCAATCTTTCGCGTTTCAAGCTGAAGGATATGGCAAAGAAAACCGTTCTTTCAGGCAATCCTGACGACGAAAACAATTTCGAGGCTCAACCCATCGCTCCCCAGCACTCTGACGTTAAGGCCCAGCGACGATTCACCCTCGATGTGGCTCCCTATAGTTTCGTCATGCTCGAGTACGAGCTGTAGGATTGTATGTCACGCCTTCCACGAAGAGATTGATCCTGTTCTATGGATATTCATTAAGTGGTTTAGGTAATACTCAAAAGTGCCCTACACCCTACACCGGGTACCCGTAACACAATGTCTATCAATAGGATACACGGGTGTAGGCTACCTACACCATCCTACACCCATGCACATTGTTGACCCTCAAGGTCTTACATGGTGCTGGTGTAGAGTGTAGGGCATTTTTGCGTTCATAAAAAACTTCGCTCAGGCGAGCAAGCTTGAAGTCCCATTTACGATTCCCATTTCTTGCGCGCGGAGTCCTATTTTCTCGTCCTCGTTATCGTTTTCGTCTATTCCTTTTTTCTTTACGGTTAGCGGTTAGCGAAGGAGTTTTTGCAGGGATATGAAATGGGCAAAAAGAGACAACGTGTTGAATCGGACAAATCAACACGTTGAAACTGCCGACACAACACGTTGAAATGGCAAAGACAACACGTTGCATCTCAAGGAGGGACGAGAGAAGCTCGACCAGGGTTGGCAATTGAATGTGTTGCCGGAGGACTCAAATCCGATGGGTGAGGGAGAAATCACTCTTTCTCCCTTGTAGTCGATGGATATGAGTATACTGTCTTTTTCCTGACTCAAATTGAGGGTTAAGTTTCCATCTGGAGAAGGGACTGAAACATGGGACGGTTTGCAACTCGACAGAGAGAGCAGCGCAAGTGCAATCATGATGACACTCCTACCAAAGGAACTGTCTGTTTTTCTTTTCTATGTATTCATAAATCTTAGTTATTTAAAGAAGGAACAATTGTAAGATCATAGTACTTAACCACCAGGAAATCCTCCTCGAGTCCGTAGGGGAACAGGCGGTAACGGGCGCCAGGCAGCTGCTCTTTGACTCCGTTCCACATCCACGGCCCCATGATTCCATTGCTGTCGGAATAGTGGGGACCGTAGAGATTGGCCATTGAGCCCAGCACGCGCACCTCTATCTCATTGTCTCCATTCCTCAAGGCATGCGTGATGTCGAGTTCGTAAGGCGGATATGCGATGCTGCCCACTTTGGAACCATTTACCCATACCTGGGCTACAGTTCCATTCCATTTGCCCAATCTGACAGCATGGCGGTTGGCTGTCCCATCAATCTGATATCGCTTTGTATAGGCCATTTCCCACGGATATTCCGGATAGCCCTGTGAAGTGTAGTCGCCCAGACTTATTGTCTGTTGTGCTTGTCCAAGCATGAAGCCGTGTGATGCAGGGATAACCTTAAAGTGTCCCATGAGGATGGCAGGTGCAATCTCAGCCCGTATGTTCATTTTGGGCATATATAGCGTCACTTTGTTTTCACCTCGTTTCACAGCGTTGCCAATCCTGTAAACGCCACAGCGATGGTCGAGAAGGCTGTCCTCCGTATAATCCGATATGGGACTTCCATTGACAGAGACTTGCCACATCTGGGGTTTCTCTATCGTGAGTGTCATGTCGCTCCAGTCGAAATCCTCCTTTACGAAGAAGGGATATTCCACTGTGATGTCGCCGTGAGTGAAGGTGTCGCGGTCCAGTATGTCATGGCGGAACTGTACAGCTGTTTCCCATGGGTCGCTCATGCCAAAGTGCTTCCACAATCTATCGTTGGCAACCTTGTGGAACAGGTTCTTCCATTCCTCGTTTTCAACATTGAGGTTGCAGAAGTCGAGGTTCAGAGCATTGGGACGGACTGGATGAACTTTGACGGAAGTCTGTGCCTCGATTGTGGGGGAAAACTCGTCTGCATGAGATTCTTCATTGGTCTTGAGCACTCGCTTGTCAGACGCGAAGTAAAGGGTACTTCCGGCAGGATGCAGCGTGACGGATGTCTCGACACGTTGGGGCGTTTGACTCTTGTTCTCGATGAGACTGATGCCGCCTGTCATAGCATTGAGTTCGTAGAGATACTTCCCTGGTAGGCTGAAGGTGATGCGTGAGCTTTCTTCCAAAGAGGAGTTAACGAGGAAAAGAAGTTGCCCATCCTTGTACGTGTTGCGATAATGGTAGAGATGCTTGCTTCCCTGGTGCCGTATCTGCAAGGTGCTTTCCTTTTGATACAAGGAAAGCAGTCCGCCAGCATCATTTATGTGCATCACTTTATCGCTGCTGAAGAACTCTCTCACTTGTGCGTTGTCTGCTCCATCGAGTCGCGAGGGAATCGACATAGTAATGATGCGTCCACCCCTGTCAGCAAATTGTTGGAGCAGCGTGAAAGTGGGACTTTCCACATTCTCCATATAAGGAGGCAGGACGATTGTGTTGTATGTGCGGCAACCTATGGTAAAGCCTTTTTTAGAGACGGAACCACAGTTCTTGATGATATCCTCGCATCCCAAATCATATTCCATCTGATTCTTTTCAAGTTCAGTAATCAGCGACTGAAACGAACGTGCAATCTGCCAAAGCGGTTCACCTCCAGCCACTTGGGTATAGTGCATCCAGAGTGAGGTCGTAGGTTCCAGAATGAGCCAATCGTTACGTTGTTCCCCTTGACTCAAGACGGCAGACAGACGGGCGAAATAGGTGTTCAGCTCACCATAATCCTGCCACCAGGGGGAAAGGCTGCTGAAAACGGGAGGATAGTCGTACTTTCGAGCGCCAGTGATGGTCATGTGGGAAAGATGCTGATTCATGAAGTTTATTCCCAATGCATATTCCCAATCACCCAGACGCTTGAAGTCGAGGAGGCGCTCGTCCCATCCTCCACCACCGTATGTCTCACTAAGTGTGCGTACATATCCCATTTGGTTGGCTACACTACGAAGTTCCTTTACAGAGCGCACATTGCCGAATTGCGCCTGGCAGTTGTCGTTGTCATCGTATTGGTTGAAGAGCATATCGATGGCTGGCATCTGATGCCAGGCATACATCGCCATGTTGTCTGGTCCTTGTGAAAGATTAGGCCAGTTATGCTCCCAGTAATGGCCTGTCCATTTGATTTGCTTGCTTTCGCAGTAGTCATGCCAAGGTTTGCTCCAACGGTTAATGAAGAGATAGAGTAGGGTGGCGTTGTAGTCGTGGCGCACCTTTTTCCAATCGCCTGTTTCCTCTCCCAACTGGGGCCAGTGTGTCTTAAGGTCATAGCCCCACAGTTGCGTGAAGGTATCGAAGAGATCAGGAGTCCATCGGCAGTCTCGTCCGCTGGGGCATGCGATGTTAGGCTCGTCAGTGAATGTACCTTTGATTTCCTTTCCCAGCCTTTTGCCAAAGTGTTTTTCGTAGCCACGTTTCATGGTCACTTCTATGAACTTTTCTGTAACTCCTTTTGCGAGCAGGTCCACGTAGGGATAACCTGCAGTCCATGTGCTGGCACCATTGTATCCAAGCCGGTAAATGTAGTAGTCACCCTTGTGTCCCTGGTAATCTGACAACTGGGATGTAATGTCGTGGAATGTGTCGCCATCCCTCAGCAGACACATATAGCAATCATCTGGGCGAGGCGGCTCGCTGGATCGCTGCCCAAGAAGAGCCTGTCCCTGGTTGTAGGATTCAGGCATCTCATGAGGAACATGACCGCCGGCAAAGCCGCTTGGATAGGAATTCTCATCGTAAATCCAAATATCGAGCCCCAGCTCTTTCCCTTTGTCAAGACTGTATTCCCACAGGTTGAACCATTGGGAGCTTAGGTACTCTGTTTCCAAGCCTGGACGAGGATGTACGAATGCGCCTCCGAAACCTTGCTCCTTCATTTCAGTGAGCATACGGTCGATGTCAGATTGTGTAACATCTGTGTTCCAGACCCATAAAGGTGCTGTACGGAATTCCTTCGTGGGATTGGCAAATTGATTCTGCAGACGGGAAAAGTTCATTTCCCTGGCTTGTTTGGTACTAGCATCAGCCCAAGTGCAGATGAGGGCAAAAGAGACAAGAATACATAACCTAAGCTTTCTTGACAGTCCCTCGCGTTGTTCCCAATAGGTTCCTATTCCCATGCTAAAAAATCCAGTTTTCATATGTTTGCCATTCAATATTTAACAAAATGGGGATAAGTGCCTTCACAGGTACCTATCCCCAAATGTACTAATACTGATTGATTATTTATGTTATTCGATTACGACTCTGGTCCAATTATGGGTATCAGGTTCAATGCCATATTGGATGTTGCGTAATTTATTGTATAGCTTCGTGCAGATGGGGCCAGGTTGGCCATCCTTGCTGATGACGTAACTTACCTTTGTATCCAAATCATCGATTCGCTCGATGGGAGAGATAACGGCTGCAGTACCGCAGGCTCCAGCTTCCTCAAAGGTTGCCAACTCTTCTTCTGGAATTTGTCGGCGTTCAACCTTCAGTCCCAGATCCATAGCCAATTGCATCAGACTTTTGTTGGTAATGGAGGGTAGAATGGAAGAACTCTTGGGGGTCACGTATGTGTTATCCTTTATTCCAAAGAAATTGGCAGCTCCACACTCGTCCATGTATTTCTTCTCCTTCGCATCAAGATAGAACTCGCAGCTATAACCTAGGTCATGGGCCATCTTGTTTGCTCGCAAAGAAGCGGCATAGTTTCCGCCAACCTTGTAAATACCTGTGCCCAGGGGTGCGCTGCGGTCATATTCACGGATGATAACGTAGGGATTGGTAGCAAATCCTCCTTTGAAATATGGACCTACAGGAGTCACAAAGATCAAGAAAAGGTATTCTGAAGCAGGATGAACACCTACCTGAGCACTAGTTCCAATGAGCAAGGGTCGGATATAAAGGGTAGCGCCGCTTTCATAGGGAGGAATAAAGCGTTCGTTGAGGCGAACCACCTTCTCTACCATCTCAATGAATTTCTCTGTGGGAAGTTCTGGCATCAAGATACCACGACATGTGCTTTGCAATCGGGCAGCATTCTCGTCTGGACGAAAGACTCTGACTTTTCCATCCGGACAGCGATATGCTTTCAGGCCTTCGAATGCTTCTTGTCCATAATGCAGGGAGGTTGCTGCCATGTGAATGGGAATTGTCTCTTCGCTGCAAACTTCTATTTCACCCCAAGCGCCGTTCCTATAATAGCAACGTACGTTGTAGTCTGTTTTCCTGTAACCAAAAGAGAGGTTACTCCAATCAATTTCGCTCATAGTGATTGCTTTTTGATTATAAATCTTAATCTATTCAGTCAGCAAAGTTACAATTTTCCGTTGAATTATGAGTAAAGACTTAAAAAAAATACTCTTTCCGAAGGTTATTTTTCGGAATCAGACAAAATGTCCTGTATTTCTTGTCCTATGTTGACCAGTTGACTTCTGCAAAGTTTGATTAGTTCTTGTGCTCTGCGCAATTTTTCTGCCAGCTGATCTATTTCCAGTTCATTGTTCTCCATTTGGCTGCTGATTTTCTCCAGTTCAGCCATTGCTTCTTCGTATTTCATGCTTCTACTATTGATTCAATTTTACCATGTTCAGTAAGGGTAGTGATATGGTCACCAGGATGGAGCTGATTGGGATTCTTAACAGGTTTCCCCTTATGGAGGGTAATGGTGAATCCTAACTTCAAAATCCGATTTGGATTCAAATTCTCAATTTGTTTCTCGAGAAGATCCAGTTGGTGAGATTCGTTTTGGAGTTTACGCTCCACGTTCTGACGAAGTTTTTGCAGAAAAAGGTCCAATTGATGACGAATCTGTTGGCTTATGGTTTGAAAGAGTAGGGAGATGTGTCCCTTTTGTCTTTCCAGTCTGTTTTCTTCATTCTTCAGCAGATTGTTTGCCGCTTGCGAGATTCGTTGCTGAAAATGATTCAGTAATGCAAGTTCTCCCAGCTGATGATCAATCAGGAAAGCCGCTGCCGCAGTTGGCGTTTTCACCCGCTGATGGGCTACGTAGTCCAGTACCGTCTCGTCGCGCTCGTGTCCAATTCCCACAATGACGGGGAGAGGGAACTGTGCAATGATACTGGCCAATTGGTAAGAATCAAAGTCCGACATGTCAGCCACAGCACCACCACCACGAATTATCACAACAGCATCCCAGTTGTTTTCTTCACTTGCAACCTGGAAGAGGGCAGCCGAGACGCTTTCTTCCACATGCTGTCCCTGCATGGTAGCTGGGAATAATTTGATTTGGAAACGTAAGCCATACTCGTTGTGGAGGAGTTGGTCACAGAAGTCTCCGTATCCTGCTGCTGTTTCAGCACTGACGATGGCTATTCGCCATGTCAGTCTGTGCATGGTCAGTGTCTGGTTGTCATGGAGAATTCCTTCTTCCTCCAACTTGTTCAATATCTCTTTGCGGCGGCGAGCCAAGTCGCCCAGAGTGTAAGTGGAATCGATATCTGTTACCTTCAATGCATAGCCATACTGTTCATGAAAGGTAACCTGCACTTCCAGCAAGACTTTCAATCCTGCCCGTATTTCTTGTCCCGTTTCATGGAGAAATCTCAGCCGAATCAGGTTGTATTGTTGGGCCCAACAATTTACCCTCGCACGTGCTATGACGTTCCGTCCGTTTTCGTCTTTTTGGATGAGTTCCCCATAGAAATGTCCATTACTTGCCTGTCTGGCTTCGGAAAGTTCTCCCGTTATCCAATAAGTGTCATCAAGGTTACTCTCAATGACACTTCTAATTTTATTGTTTAGTTCCCAAAGAGTAATGGGGGTCATCTTCCGCTATCGTAATCAGCTATTTTCTTTCGGTAATATGCCTCCAGGTCAGCCCATTTATAATAAGGATAATTATCGGTTTGAGCAGGCATGCTTACCTCGTGTTCGTTGAGCATTGCCTTTACGAGGATGTCACCGTTTTTCTTTTTCTTTTTGGGACGATAGAAAATGAGCTGCACATTGCTTGCCATGGGGAAGATGCGGGTATCTGACCAAACGCGGTCCAGCGTGTCTACATCCTCCACAGCTATCTCTGGATAGCAGTGGTCCAATTCCAGCAAAGCAGCTAAAGGCATCAGACATACTTCGTGTCCAAAGCGTAAGGTAGCTCCATGATAAGTCTTGCTGTTGACGATTGTATCTGCAGTGTTGAGAAAGTTTTCCAAAAGGCTCTTCATGAAAAACGGCGCTAATCCGCTGGAAAGTCCTATATAATTGTTTATGTTGCGATAGTACCACTGTCCGTACACCTCTTCCTCAGTGAAGAGATCCCACAGATTTATCTTCGCAATCTCCATTCCCTCGTGACTTTGCATGTTGCGGCAGATATCGAACACACGGCGCATCAAACTTCCTGGATCTTTGAATTTCTCATCGCGATACGTCGTGTCCTTCATGATTTCTGCCCAAAAGCGTGGCCAAATAGTCATCTTTTGTTTGTAGTTGGTACGCAGACGGGCAGATCGTTCGTTGTTACTGTCCTTAATGCGTTGCTCGCGAGGACCAGAGATGTAGTACATAAACTTCTGGCTCGACTCATTGTGCATAGCAACCTTAGGGTTGTAGGCCGTTATCTCTTCACATTCAGCTACCATGGAGAGAATGCACCGTATCACCACGCTACTGGTGGCATCTACCTGGCAATTTTTGGCACCAAAGATTTTTGGGAAATTCTGGCACATGCGTTTTCCGATACCATGATGCTGTTTTTCGCCTAGTGGAGTAAGGTCACCAATGCGGTTTATAGCGGTCTCGTGAATCTGGTTGAGCTGTTCGCGCAACAGCTCGCCTCGTTCCGTCAGATTGTTCTTTTCGTGGGCTCTTTCCAGGATTCCCATTGCATCAGTGTATTCGCTATCACTGCATAACCACCGGCTTCCATGTCGTGCGTAAGTGCTGATGTAGAAAGGCTCATATCCTTTAGGGCTTCGAGTCGGTTTCTCTGTGGGCTCCATATAGGATTTGAAGTTGCTTCCTGTCATCAGGATGTTCTCATGGATTTCGCGGCGAGCTTGTGACCATTCCTGATCCTTTTGGGCAAAAAGTATACTGGCGCCAATGATGGCAGCCAGTATAAATGTGATGATTCTCTTCATATTGAATTGAATGTTTAACCTAAGAAGCTGAGCAGGATACCTGCAGCCACAGCTGATCCTATCACGCCAGCCACATTGGGGCCCATAGCATGCATTAGCAGGAAATTGCGTGGGTCAGCTTTTGCACCTTCACTCTGGCTTACGCGTGCTGCCATGGGGACGGCACTTACACCAGCAGAGCCGATGAGAGGATTGATTTTCTCCTTCAAGAATAGGTTCATTATCTTAGCTAACAGAACACCGCCTGCCGTGCCGAAGCCAAAGGCTACTATACCAACGCAAAGGATGCTGATGGTCTGTATGTTGAGGAAAGCCTCAGCAGTTGCCGTAGCACCAACCGTAGTACCCAAGAAGATGACAACGATGTTATTCAGTTCGTTCTGCGCAGCCTTGCTCAGACGTTCCACGACACCACTTTCTTTCATAAGGTTACCCAGCATAAGACAACCGATCAGAGTAGCAGCCGAGGGAAGAATCAGGCTGACGATGATAGCCACTACGATAGGGAAGATTATTTTCTCTTTCTTGCTGACATTACGTAGTTGCTTCATTCTGATCAAGCGTTCCTTCTTAGTCGTAAGCAAACGCATGATGGGAGGTTGAATCACTGGTACCAAAGCCATGTAGCTATATGCAGCCACAGCAATGGGACCCAGCAGATGGGGAGCCAGTTTTGTAGTCAGGAAGATAGCCGTGGGGCCATCAGCACCACCAATGATGCCGATAGAGGCTGCCTCCTGCATGTTGAAACCCATCAAATCTGTTTGTGTTACTATAAAAGTGATGAAGATACCTACCTGTGCAGCTGCACCCAGAATGAGGCTCTTGGGATTGGCAATCAGGGGTCCAAAGTCTGTCATGGCACCTACGCCTAAGAATATCAGGCAAGGATAGACTCCTGCTTTCACACCGATATAGAGTACATCCAGCAGACCTCCTTCAGCCATAACGTGACGATAACTGTGATAGTAAGGACTGTCTGGATTCAGGAACTCATCGTTCCACATTGAAGTATGGAAAAGGCCGGCACCTGGCAGATTGGTGAGAATCATGCCGAAGGCGATAGGCAACAACAACAGTGGTTCGTATTCCTTTTTGATGGCCAGATAGAGGAGGAAGCATCCAATGCAGATCATTACAGCATTCTTCCATCCATCACCCACAAAGAAGGAGGTAATCCCCATGTCGTTCCAGAACTTGGCCAGCGCATCGCTCGTGTTGAAGTCGGCAGCCATTGCTGGCGTTGCCACCATAAGCAGCGTGGCAAGCATGCTTAGGAAGAAAAATTTCTGTTTCATAATTCTTCTACTCTTATGCCATTTCAACGAGGGCGTCTCCGCTTTGGACCTGTGCTCCTTGCTGTACAAGTATGGCTTTGACTGTGCCGTCAAACTCTGCTGTGATGTTGTTCTCCATCTTCATTGCCTCCATGACGAGGACCGTTTCACCAGCCTTTACCTGTTGGCCTACCTGTACCAATATCTTGGTGATGGTGCCAGGCAGAGGGGCTGTGACACTGTTGGCTCCAGCAGGAGCTTTGGGAGCTGCAGCAGCGGGTGCAGGAGCGGATTGGGGAGTGGGTGCAGCCTTGGGTGCAGCGGGTGCAGGAGCTGCAGTGGCATCAGCTTGGAACTCCACGAGAGCATCTCCCTGATTGACGCTTTGTCCTACGCTGACGCAAATGTCTTTTACAGTCCCATCGGATTCTGCCACAATGTCATTGGCCATCTTCATGGCTTCCATCACAATGAGCACGTCACCTTTCTTCACCTTCTGCCCTTTCTGAGCTACAATCTTGGTGATGGTGCCAGGCAGGGGAGCAGACATCGTGTTGGCCTTTGCTGCAGCTGGTGTAGCTGATGGTGCTGCAGGAGTTGTAGCTGCTGCTGCAGGTCTTGCGATGGTTTTGTGAATGGCATGGGCTTGTTCAGGCATATTCACCTCATAGGTTTTCCCATTGACTGTAACCAGCAGAGTGCCATTCTCCTGTTCTTCTACCTTGGTGGTATAATCTCTACCAGCTATCTTAAAATTAAAATTCTTCATATTTTCTTTTCTTTTTATAGTGCTGCATTCAGTTCTGCATGCCAAGCCGAGTGCTCGCTCATGTGAATGGTAAGAACACCACTTTCCTCGTCATGCGTGTTGTTGAAGTACAAGTACAGGGTCGTGGCTACGGCTGCCATGTCATCCTTGTATTCACTCAGGAGGGGATGCTCCTCGCCGTTGTCTTTTGACACTGTTTTTACCAGAGCAGTCTTCTTGTCGTTTCCAGCGGCAACTAGGCTGAAGATCTGCAATATCAGGACGAGCAATACCAGAATGGAGAATACCACTCCGATGCCCATGCCTGTCATTAGCCAAGCCGTTGTCCAATTGGTTGCTAGTATCATCTTACTTGCGTTTTAATGATTACAGAGGAATGTTGCCATGTTTCTTAGCAGGGTTGGTCAGACGCTTGTTCTCGAGTTGTGCCAAGGCGCGAATGATACGGAAGCGTGTGTTGCGTGGCTCGATGACGTCGTCAATGTAGCCATAACGTGCTGCATTGTAAGGATTAGCGAAGAGGTTGGTGTATTCATCCTCTTTTTCCTTGATGAAGGCCTTAGCCTCGTCCACCTTACCTTCTTCTTTCAGGGCTTTGGCTTCCTTAGCATACAATACGGCGGCAGCACCAGCTGCTCCCATTACGGCTATCTCTGCTGTAGGCCATGCATAGTTCATGTCACCTCTCAGTTGCTTGCAGCTCATCACGATGTGAGAACCACCATAAGACTTACGCAGCGTGACGGTCACCTTGGGCACTGTGCACTCGCCATAGGCATAGAGCAGCTTGGCACCATGCAGGATGACGGCATTGTACTCCTGACCTGTACCAGGAAGGAATCCAGGCACGTCCACCAAAGTGACGATAGGGATGTTGAAGCAGTCGCAGAAACGTACGAAGCGTGCACCCTTGCGGCTGGCGTTGCAGTCAAGCACTCCTGCCAGTTGCTTAGGTTGGTTGGCAACGATGCCCACGCTCTCACCATTGAAGCGGGCAAAGCCCACGATGATGTTCTTGGCAAAGTTTGGCTGTACCTCAAAGAATTCACCATTGTCCACGATGCCTGCGATGACCTCGTACATGTCATAGGGCATGTTGGGGTTCTCAGGAATGATTTCGTTGAGGAAATCTTCCTTGCGGTCGATGGGATCTGTGCATGGAACACGAGGCGTCTTCTCCAAGTTGTTCTGAGGAATATAGCTTATGAGTTGCTTAATCATAGCCATTGCCTCCTCTTCTGTGGAAGCCGTGAAGTGTGTTACACCTGACTTGGTGGAATGCACGCTGGCACCTCCCAACTGTTCCTGGGTAACAACCTCGCCAAGTACGGTTTTTACTACGGCAGGACCCGTGAGGAACATGTATGACGAGTTCTCCATCATCAGGGTGAAGTCAGTCAAGGCAGGGCTGTATACGGCACCTCCTGCGCAAGGACCCATGATGGCAGAGATCTGGGGGATAACACCACTTGCCATGATGTTGCGCTGGAAGATTTCACTATAGCCAGCCAAGGCATTGATTCCTTCCTGCAGACGGGCGCCACCTGAGTCGTTAAGTCCGATGACGGGTGCACCCACCTTCATAGCGATGTCCATAATCTTGCAGATTTTGCTGGCAAGCATTTCGCTGAGGGAACCTGCGCTAACAGTGAAGTCTTGTGCAAAGACATAAACCAAGCGGCCTCCGATGGTGCCACTACCAGTCACTACGCCATCACCCAGATAGTGTTTCTTGTCCATTCCAAAGTTTGTACAACGATGCTGCACAAACATGTCCATTTCCTCGAAGCTACCCTCGTCCAGCAACATTGAGATACGTTCGCGGGCAGTGTACTTGCCCTTGTCATGCTGCTTTTCGATAGCTTTCTCGCCACCACCCAAGCGGGCTTTGGCACGGAGTTCTACCAACTCCTTGATTTTTTCTGTTTGACTACTCATTTTTTATTTAAAAATAAAGGATTTATCAAATTCGCACGCAAAGGTACAAAAAAAAGACGTAAGATGACTGCTTTTCATGTAAAATCTTCCCTATTTTTTGTCTTCGTATTCTGGAATTCCTCAAAATGTTTTAAATTTGCAATTTGAAACATCATTTATCTAATATGAAACTTCGTTATCTCGTCCTTTTCTTGGGACTTCTGAGTGCACATATCCTCCAGGCCCAGGATGGCTATAATCCAGTTCCTCATCCTGAAGCTGTGGTTGTTTCTGGCAATATGCGCTTCACTGTCCTCACGTCTCGAATGATACGCATGCAGTACAGTTCAACTGCCAAATTCGAGGACCGTGCCAGCTTTGCAGTGGTAAATCGTAACCTCCCTGTGCCAGAGTTCACTACTCAAACAGAGGATGGATATCTCACTATTACCACTTCTGACCTGGAGTTGCGCTATCGAATTGGTTCTCAACCAAAAGCGAGCGACCACTCCACCAAGAATCTGAGCATTACTTTTTCTCTCAATGGTCAGTCTGTAGTCTGGTATCCAGGCAAGGATGATGCCCTCAATTTGGGAGGGACACGACGCACTCTCGACAATGCTTGGGGTGATTCCTTCAAGGTTGGCATTGAGAAAGGCCTTCTTTCGCGTGCTGGGTGGAGTATTATCGACGAGTCACCATCAGCCCAGCGAGGAGATGGCAGTCGCAGTTTTGTTTTTCAGCCCACCAGTGATGGCTTTTATTGGTTCGACCAACCTGTCGATCCTTCTGCCACAGATTGGTATTTCCTTGGATATGGCCACGACTACAAGCAATGCCTTCGTGACTTCGTTCTCATAGCAGGTCGCATTCCATTACCTCCCAAATATATCTTTGGATATTGGTACAGCCGGTATTATGCCTATACTCAACAGCAGTTCCGTCAGCTTGTGATGGAAATTGAGCGCTACAATATCCCCATTGATGTGATGATTGTGGACACGGATTGGCACATCAACGGATGGACGGGCTGGTCCTGGAACACCAATCTGATTCCCAATCCCAAGCAGTTGATTTCCTATTTCCATCAGCATGGACTCAAGACGAGTCTCAATCTTCATCCTGCGTTTGGCGTGGAGAGCAACGAGGACAACTATCCTCTTCTGCGAGCCGACATGGGATTGCCTTCCACCTCCACTGAGACTATTCCTTGGCAGCTCAATGATTACAAGTTTTACAAGTCGATGTTCAACAACATCATTCGTCTTCGTGAGAAAGAGGGAGTGGATTTCTGGTGGCTTGATTGGCAGCAATGGCTAACCAATCCATATGTGGATGGGTTGGGGGAGACCTTTTGGTGCAATCATGTGTTCTTCGAGGATATGCGTCTCAACCGTCCTGAAGTGCGTCCAGTTATCTTCCATCGTTGGGGTGGTCTTGGCAGCCATCGCTATCAGATAGGTTTCTCTGGCGATACCTTCTCTGCTTGGAGCACCCTCGCTTTCGAGGTTGGTTTCACCAGTCAGGCCAGCAACGTTGGCTATACCTACTGGGGCCATGATCTGGGCGGCCATCAGGGGGGTAACAATGATCCAGAACTCTTTCTGCGCTGGATGCAGTTTGGCGCTTTCACTCCCATATTCCGTTCCCATGCAACCAATGCCAGCAATCTCGAACGCCGCATTTGGCGCTACAGCAACTTCCCGCAGCTGCTCGATGCCGTTCGTCTTCGTTATCGTATTTTTCCTTATTTATATACAGCTGCGCGCGAGACGTTCGAGACAGGGATCGGCATGAATCGTCCCCTCTATTACGAGTATCCTGAGGAGAACAATGCTTACAAGTACGAGGATGAGTATTTCTTTGGAAATGACATGCTTGTGGCTCCTGTCTATACACCTATTCAATCCGATGGTTATGCCCATCGCAGCATCTGGCTTCCTGAAGGCAAGTGGTGGGATACATCATCGTGTCGTCTCATTTCTGGCAATTGCACCTTCGTGGGATATTTCACTACTGATGAGATTCCGCTTTATTATCGTGCTGGCTCCATCATTCCCAACTATCCAGATCAACGCACCGTTCAAACTACTCCTGACACAATCATCGTGCAGGTTGTACCAGGAGCCGATGGCGAGGGAAGATTCTACGAGGATGCAGGCGACACTCAGGATTATCCCACTCAGTTCGCTGATACTCGTTTCTCCCAGCGTCGTGCTGGCGAGGATGTCGATTTCCAGATTGCCGCTCGCGAGGGGCATTTCGAAGGTATGCCTGCTGAACGTGTTTGGCAAGTCGAGTTCCTTGGTCAGGAGGCCCTGCCTGAGGGTGTTACTCTCGATGGTCAGGATGTTCTCTCCGACAGCCAGGTTTGCCACTACGATGCAGACTCGCGTATGCTCGTCATTACTGTGCCTCGCCGCAGTTGCTCTTCTCCTGTTAATATCCGTATTCTTGGTGCCCCCAAGACGATGGCTCATCTCTAAAATATCGCATACTAAGATGAAGAAGATACTTTTCTCACTCGCATTCCTTTTCCTTGTCGCTTCTGCTCAGGCTCAGCGTGCCGTCTATGCTGTTGGAAGCGCAGTTCCTGGTGAGTCACAGCAGCTCGAGAAGTTCGAGGATGGAACCTTCCACTTTCATGGCACCTTGCAGCCTGGTGATCTGTTCCTCACCACCAGTTCCACATTGCGATCCTCCTCGCTCTGCTACGCCCCCAAGTACGAGGATTCCAACATCGTCAACGATGGCATTCCTTATACTTCCTCACGAGGTGACTCGCCCTCTTTAGCTTGGAAAGTCCTCTTCTCAGCCGACAATTACCGTTTCGTGCTGGATCCCTCTACGACTACCGTCAGGGGAGAACTCTTCGAATGGTGGTACGAGGCTTGGATTGTGGGAGGATGTGTGGCCCCAGACCAATCCGAAAAATGGCTGTTGGAGAAAGCTGAGCCCATGTACCAAAGCATTTATGATCCATACGTCTGGACGTGGCGAGGCTTGCTCAAGAACTACTCAGGCAATATGGAGTCCAAGAGGTTCAAGATACTGGGGCAGTACGGATGGGACCCCAAGTCGCTCCATCCCTTCACTCAGGATGCTTCTGTACTCGATGCGACCCAGGTAGCTTACAACTATTCCCACGACTACAAATGGAACTTGGCTCAGAATGGATACTACAGCATCACTGTCAATGTCTTTCTCGAGACCATCACAGCCACTTATCTGGGCACTCAGCAACCTGATGGTGTCTCGTCTGCCAATGCTTCTGAGCCTCAGATTTATGCTTCAGGCCGTCAGGTCCGCGTTGTCAGCGATCGTCTCCTTACCGCCACCCTCTTCACATTGGATGGTCGCCAGTTGCTCACGGAATCAGGCACAGACCTGCGCCTTACTGCTCCTTCCCCAGGCGTTTATATCGTCAAGACCGACCAGGCAACTCGCAAGGTAGTGGTGAAGTGATGTGTTTCTTTCATGCTTGACATTCGTGGTCCTCTTTTCTGATTTCTTCCAGAGTATCCTGGATTTTCAGAGTACTCAGATATCAACGTGTTGACTTTGCAATCACAACACGTTGTGTCGGCAGTTTCAACGTGTTGATTTCCTCCTTTCAACACGTTGCAAGAATACGGGCATCTGGTGAATGGTTTGCTACCTTTGAGCGTAGATGGTTTACGCATTGAAATCCACCAGTATGCGGAACACGCGGCCAGGGTTCTCGCTCCACCAGCGCATGGTCTCGAGTGCCTGTTCTGGATGGATGACTTTAGTGACTAAAGTTTCAACAGGACAGCTGCCTTGCTCCAAATAATGAATGACAGCGCGGAAGTCAGAAGGCAAGGCATTGCGCGAGCCACGTATGTCAAGTTCCTTTTGTACGAAATACTTCGTTTGGAAGGACACTTCCGTTTTTGCATAGCCGATGCAGATGACACGTCCTGTGAAGGCAACCTCGTTGACAGCCATCTGGTAGGTTGCTGGGCTGCCCACGGCTTCGATGATCACGTCTGGGCCGTAGCCCTCAGTAATCTCTTGCAGACGCTGGTGAACGTCTTCCGTTTTCGTGTTGATGGTATGAGATGCTCCCATCTGGCGTGCCAGCAGTAATTTCTCGTCATCGATGTCGGCAGCTATGACGATGGCTCCACGCATGGCAGAACGTACCACTGCACCCATTCCCACCATGCCGCAGCCGATGACCATAACCACATCGATATCTGTTGCTTGAGCCCTGCTTACAGCATGGAAGCCGACAGACATGGGTTCAATCAAGGCACACGTTTTGGGCGTGAGGGATCCAGCTGGGATGACTTTCTCCCACGGCAGGGAGATATACTCCTTCATGGCTCCATGACGCTGCACTCCAAGCGTCTCATTGTGTTGGCAGGCATTGACGCGCTGATTCCTACACGAGGCGCACTTGCCACAATGGGTATAGGGATTGCATGTTACAACCATGCCTGGCTTCAATGTCTCAGGTACGTCTTTGCCAACCGCCTCAATGACGGCGCCCACTTCGTGACCTGGGATGACAGGGTTCAACGCCATGGGATTGCGCCCCATGAACGTATTGAGGTCTGAGCCGCAGAAACCTGCGTAGCAAATCTTGAGGAGAACTTCTTTGTCGTTAGGCGTTTGAGGATGCTCCACCTCGATGACATCCAATTGCTGGTTATGTGATATCTGTATTGCTTTCATTCTGACATGTTTTTTATATATGGTAGTTCTGGCAAGTTGTGGAAGCCGTAGAAGAGTCGGGCATTCTCGCCTAAGAAAAGGGCTTTGTCCGTGTCGCTCAACTCCTTGCTTTTGCTCACGAAGTCGTAGGACATCCTGTACGTGATGGCTGTGATGGTGCGAGGATAGTCGCTGCCCCACATCAAGCGCTCCATTCCCACCCATTCAGCAGCCTCCCGTATGGCGCGAGTGGCTGAGGGATAGGGATAGAATTCGCGATGGAAGAGCCATGTGATACCTCCTGACTCAATCATGACATTCTTACCCTCGCGAGCCAGCATCACTTGACTGCGGAAAGCAGGGGTAGTCACCATGCCGAAATGTCCAATTGCCACACGCAGTTTGGGACACTCCTGAATCACTTCCCTCATCTCTCCAATCTGCCTTTCGTTTTCACTCAAACACATGGAGAGAACCAGCCCTTGCTCTTCCATCAGCTTGAAGACTGGCATCAGCTGTATCAATGATTGCTTCATGCGATGTCCAGGGAAAGCTATCCCCTTGAGTCCCATGCTGATAACCGACTTTGCCTCATCTTGATTCCAAGCCATGCCCATGCAGAAGAAACGGTTTGGATAACGCTTCTGCACATTGGCAAGGTAGTCATTCTGGCAACCATCTATCACTTCCTGCACTACCACAGCACCTGCCACCTGCGCATAATCCATATTTGAAAGGAAGACTTCAGCCGTATTCCTTCCGTCGATCATGAAAGGAGGCAACATCTGCACTTCTTCATCGAGAAAGATGCTTCGTCCGTTCTGGAGTGAGAGGATGCGTTTCCCATCAATTTCTGTGTCTTGCTTGAGCCACAAATGGGAGTGTGTGTCAATTATGAGTTTGCCCATGTCACACGTTGTTGGTTGCCAATGATTTCCTTCACTTCACGCACGAGATCCCAATCCAGTTCCTCATTAGCCCACAGGATATTCTGGCGCACATTCGCAGGATTGGCTGAAGAGAATAGGGTAGAGACGATACGCTCATTGCTTACGCTGAACTGCACAGCAAGTTTTTCTATTGGATATCCCTTCTGACTGCAATATTCCGCAGCACGATGGCATGCCTCGACCAATGGCTGGGGAGCAGGATGCCATGCAGGTACACCACGTTGGCTGAGCAGTCCCATTGCCAAAGGTGATGCATTGATTATCCCTATGCCTCGCTGCTCGAAGAAATCCAGGTAGTCAAGCAACGCATCGTCGTTGAGCGTATAATGGCAGAAGTTCAGGATACTTTCTACCATACCAGCTTGGCAATGCTCCACTACCCACTTCAGGTTTTCCAGTTGCAGGTCTGTGATTCCTACGTGACCCACCACGCCCTTTTCCTTCAGTTCAACGAGTGCTGGCAATGTCTCATCGACCACCTTCTGCAATCCGCCAGGCAGATTTGCTTGGAATTCGATGTCGTGAACGTTGATCAAGTCAATAAACTCAATGCCCAATCGCTCCATGCTTTCATAGACACTGTCTGTGACACGACGAGCCGAATAGTCCCATGTATTCACGCCATTCTTTCCATATCGTCCCACCTTCGTGCTCAGGAGGTACATGTCGCGAGGAATGTTCCTGAGTGCCTTTCCCAGCACAGTCTCTGCCTTGTAGTGGCCATAGTATGGACTCACATCGATAAAGTTGATGCCACCCTCGATAGCTGCTTCAACCGCTTCGATACTCTCTTTTTCTTTTGTCTCGCGGAAGACGCTTCCCAGCGACGAAGCGCCAAAACTCAAATGGGAAATCCTCATTCCCGTCTTTCCAAGTTCCAAGTAACGCATAACTCTTTCCTATTTCGTGATTCTCAGCACTGGAGCAATCTTATTGCATGGCTCAGGCAGCCTGACTTCCAATCCTTCTGTTGTCTGCTTCGCTTTCAATCTGCCATATCCCAGAAGATGGACACTGGTAATGCTCTTCCTGAAATCAGGATTCTTTTTAGCCAGTGACTTAATGACCAGACAGCCATCTTTAGGCCATCCCATAGCGGTAGCATAGAGATATTTTTTCGTTTGGTTGAAACGTATGTCGCGATAATCCATTCCGTTATACTGTCCCTCGTTGAAACCCTGGGAATTGATCTGGATATCTTTTTCAGCTACAGGTCCTTCGCCAAACTTTACCCAAGGTCGTGTGCCAAAGATGCTCTCACCATTGACAGTCATCCATGCCTCCAGCTCATTCAGGAAACTGTCAGCCTTCTCGTCGTAGGTTCCATCTGCACGCAAAGGTATATTCAGCAGCAGATTTCCATTCTTTGATACGATATCTACCAGCTGTTTCACCAGATTCGTTGCTGATCTGTAACCATGGTTATATGTGTTCGTGTTGTAGTGCCAGTCGCCAATGCAGTTACATGTTTGCCAGGGCAGCTCCACCATTTGATTGGGAGCTCCACGCTCCACATCCCATGTGAGGGCTTTTTTCTGTTCCTCATTGAGAATCTTTCCAAAGACTACGGCTCGTGGATTCCTGTTATACAAATGAGCAACAATCTTCAGGCCACAGTCACTGAGCGGATAGAATGGCAATACAGTCACATCGAAGTAAACAAGATCTGGATTGTAGCGGTTTATGGCATCAAGTGTCCGGTCATAGAAGTTGGTTACAAACTCCTGGGATGGCGGACAGGCACCATGACTCCAATCCCACTGACCATGGATGGCTCCATTGTCCCAAGATCCCTTGCTCATAGGATGATCTTGGCGGTAGAGCATCTGTGGATCAAGTCCTTCCCACCACTTGCCTTTACCGTCTTCTTTAGTCAAGTTACCATCATAAAAGACACCAGCTTTCGGACCTTCCAAGTCGTAGCGTTGTGCAGGTTCGAACCACGTCCATGCATGGTCAGCATGGAACGAGATGCCCAACGGCAGCCCTTGCTTTTTGGCTGCTGCAGCCCATTCAGCCAGGATGTCACGTTGGGGCCCAATGTTCTTCGAGTTCCAAGGTTGGTATTGCGAATCCCACAAGTCGTAGTTGTCGTGGTGATTGCCCAAGACAAAGAAATATTGCGCACCACAGCGTTTATAGCGGGCCACAAGGCTGTCCGGCTGCCAGTGCTCAGCTTTGAACAAAGGAAGGATATCCTTATACCCAAACTCTGACGGATGCCCATAGTGCTCACGATGGAAGTTTGACTTGTAGCTCCCTTCCATATACATCTCTCGAGCCATCCAGTCGCCACTGCCTTCTACACACTGTGCGCCCCAATGAGCCCAGATTCCAAACTTGGCATCTCGAAACCATTCAGGTGTCTGATGCTGTTCGAGCGATTGCCATGTTGGCTCGTACTTTCCCGTTTGCATCTTTTCGTGTTTCTCACTGACAGGTATCCTGTATGAGTCTTGTGGTGTGACTGTCGAGAAAGTGCAGCCTAATGCCAGCGTCAATAATACTTTTCTCATGCTTGATGATGTTGGTTCTTTTCGCAGTGCGATATTAGTTTACTTTGGCAAAGATAAGGAAAAAAAGTCAATATTTTCCATTATCAGAAAAAATGCTGAATCATTCGTTGGATTAGTTTGCGGAATATGGAAAAAAACTCGTAAATTTGCACGTAGAATTTCAATACGAACTTCAAATAGGATGATAAAAATGAGAATTAGAGAGGCTGTGATGGCTGCTGCCCTTATGATGCTTTCTTCTGCACAAGCTCAGGAGAACAGCTTAGCCCTTGAGAAGGAAGGAAAGCTCGTGGAGTACAATCCAATGATATTCGGTCAGTTCATAGAGCATTTCGACAATCAAGTCTATGGAGGTATCTTCGATCCAGGCAACCCTCTCTCTGACGAGGATGGATTCCGTACAGATGTCATCGAAGCCATCAAGGAACTGAAGACACCCATTGTGCGTTGGCCAGGCGGATGCTTCGTCTCGACCTATCATTGGCTCGATGGCGTGGGAAACAACCGCCAGCCTATATACGACAAGACGTGGCAGGCAGAAGATCCCAATACGTTTGGGACAGACGAGTATGTCAAATGGTGCCGCAAGATAGGATGCGAGCCCTATATCTGCACGAATGCAGGAACAGGAACTCCTGAGGAGATGAGCGACTGGGTGGAATACTGCAATCTGAACGTTGGCAAGTGGGGAAAGTTGCGAGCTCAGAATGGCCATCCAGAGCCTTACAATGTGAAATACTGGAGTGTGGGCAATGAGAACTGGGGACGTCATGAGCTGGGAGCGCGTACAGTGGCTGAGTGGGGACCTCTGGTGCGTGAGAGTGCCAAGTTGATGCGTTCTGTGACTAAAGACATCAAGCTTTTCGCTGCTGCCACGAGTGATCCCAACTGGAGCCTTCCATTGCTGAAGGAAGCTGGATGGACCCTGGATTACATCAGCATACATGGGTACTGGGATCCTCTCTTTCATGTGAATAATCCTGCTCCTTTCATCGATTGCATGATGAAAACAGATGCTCCTGAACGTGACATTGTGCGCACCATAGACATTCTGGACCAGGCAGGATTTGGAGGCGGCAAGATAAAGATTGCGTACGATGAGTGGAACCTGCGGAATTGGCATCATCCCTGGCATGGTGACCTGCGGCGTGGCTTCGACTTTGAGGCTCGCAGGAAGAACGACATCGCTTCCACCTATACCCTGGCGGATGCTCTCTTCTCCGCCTGTTTCCTCAATGCCTGTCTGCGACATTCCGATATCGTGGACATAGCATGCTTTTCGCCTATCGTCAACACTCGAGGAGCACTACGTGTTGATAAGGACGGAATAACACGTCGCACCACGTATTTCGTCCTGTTCATGTATGCCAACTATCTGGAGAAGTATTACGCTCCAGCCAAGACCAGCTTTGCCCCCCTTGTTCATAACGACAAGCAGACAGGTGTGCTGGATGCGATAGTGACTTGTGACAAAGAAGCAAAGCGCTTTGTCTGTGCTGTAGTCAACAAAGATCCCAATCAGGACGCAGGCTTGGCAATTGATTTCGCCTCCATGGGAATGCGTCAGCCAAAAGAGGTCTCTGCATGGGTGCTTGCTGGCCGATCAGCCGATGATTACAACGATCGCGGCGATGAGCATGTGCGGCCAGAGCAGCGGAAACTTAAAGTGAAGAACTCGACCGTCAGTATCCCTGCCCATTCCCTAACGTTCATTACTGTGGAATAAAGTCTTGGAGTGAATCAGAATCTATCTTATACAAACATTATTATGAAAAAGAAATGCTCTCTTTGTCTCATGCTGTTCCTGTGCCTCTCGTCTCAGGTTTTGGCATTGAGTGTGAATCATCTTCGTGTGCAATCTCTGCCTAATCCTCAAGGAGTGGACACCAAGTTGCCACTTTTCTCATGGCATTTGCAGTCCAACGAGCGCAATGTCGTGCAGACAGCCTATCAGCTGGTGATTACTTCTGATGCCCAGGGAGAAAATATCGTGTGGGATTCAGGCCTTGTTCAGTCAGGAACATCCGTAGGAGTGAAAGCCAACGGTCTTTCCTTGAAGCCCTCCACGCGTTATTATTGGCATGTGACTGTGCAGGACAACAAAGGCAACATGTCCACCTCGACAGAGACAGCCTATTTCAATACAGGTCTCATGTCGTCAGCCAAGAATCCGCTCTCGCCTGCCATCTGGATAAAAGCCTCCAATCTGAAGAATGGCGAGCAGGTGGAGGAAATCAAGAATTATACCATAGAGGCTAAGGTGCGTATCGAGCACACGGCTGCAGGCATTTGTTTTGGCATGCAGGACGAAAGCAATTTCTACTTCTGGCAGCTCAATACTGAAGGGAGCTATCCTCGCCTGCGTCCTCATCAGTGGAGTGGCGGCAATGCTTCTTGTCTGGCCAATGTCAACCTTACAGGAAAGGTCGCCCTGAACAATAAGGACGAGTTCACCCTTCGCATCGAAGTAACCAACGCCTCGAGTGCACGCACGTATATCAACAATGTGTTGGTGGATACTCGCAGCGGCAACTTCAAGTATGGCAAGATTGGTATTCGCCAGGCGCAAGGCGAGACAGACAGCAAGCCAGAGATAGGTGTCTATGATGACATCGTTGTCAAAAAGTCTGATGGCACAATTCTCTTCAAGGAGGATTTCTCCTCTGGCAACAGCTTCACGGCAGGCACCCTTGTTAATGGCAAGCTTCGTGTGGTGGGAGTGACAGGAGGAAACGTATATGCATGGCAGCGCTCTCTTACTGGTGACGGAAAGATTCATTATGCCATCGATTACGACATGTATCTCGTCAAAGCCAGTGCAGCCATTATCTTTGCCTACACAGGTTCCAGCACCTATCACATGTGGCAAATCAACTGCCACAACCACGACAAACCAGCCGTGCGCCGCCATGTGTACGTCAATGGTAATCTGACTTACAATGACAGCGAATTCGACAGCTTTACGAAGGCTCAACTGCTGGGCCATCTCCACCACTATCGTATTGAAGTGGAGGAAGGCATCATCAAGACCTATATCGACGGCACCTTGGTAGACACTTTCACAGACACGTCAGGAACCGCTGTGATGGGCGATTTGGGCATGCGTATCGATGCCAGCGGAGGTGGCGAGGAAGCCTATTACGACAATCTGACACTTACCACCTATGATGAGGCTGGAGCCAGTGCTGTTGCCCTTAGCGAGGATTTCGAGGACCTGTCCTCTGAGTATTTCTATGATGCTGTCATCGAGCAGATGGCAGGCAGCCGCATGTGCCACGTGCAGTCAGCATCAGGCGAGAGAAAAGTGATGCAGTCGCAAACCAATGGCGTTCCCATGTTCCGCAAGGAGTTCGCCCTTACGAAGGCCATAAAGTCAGCCATCCTCTATACCTCAGGACTGGGTGTCTACGACGTGTTCATCAATGGGCAGCGTGTGGGACATGTGCAGCCAGATGGCAGCACTATCTACGAAGAGATGAAACCAGGCTGGACAGACTATCGCTCGCGTGTTTTCTACTCCACCCACGATGTTACTTCTTTGCTCAGTCAGGGCAACAATGTCATAGGTGCAATCGTCACGTCAGGTTGGTGGGCAGGAGCAGTCATGCATGGGGTATATGGTTCGCCTCAGACAGGTTTCATTGCCAAGATGCTGGTGTCCTATGAGGATGGTACTCAGGAGACACTCAAGACCGACCTCACCTGGCATTCTTCGAAAGGTGGCGCTTTGCGGGCAGGAGAAATCTATGATGGCGAAATTTATGACGCACGTCTCGAGTCGGCATGGACCACGACGGACTACGACGACAGCCAGTGGAACGGAGTGGAGCAGAACACTGATTTCAAGGGCCAGATAGATGCTTTCACGGGTGGCTATGTACTGCAGCTTCGCGACAAGGTTCAGTCCGTAAAGAAGGCTACAATCTATGAAGGTAGCAAGAATACAGGCAGCACCTATGGGATGATCAATGTGGTTTCTACCCAGAATACGGGCAACATTCTGCTTCGCAAGGGCCAGGCCGTCATCTTGGATTTTGGGCAGAACGTTGTGGGCTGGACTCGTTTCAAGGTTCGTGGAAAGGCTGGCAATCGTTTGAGGATGCGTTTTACTGAGATGCAGAATGATACTGGCGACAGGGGGCGTGGCAACGATGGACCTGGTGGCTCACTCTATTTGGCCAACCTGCGTTCAGCCAAGGCACAGCTCTACTATACCCTTGCTGGTAAGGAAGAGGGCGAGGAGTATCAGCCCAGCACAACATTCTTTGGTTTCCGCTATTGCGAGATTATGCCTTCAGATGACGTGGAGATTCTCTCTATCGAAGCCCAGCCCATCAGTTCCAGTACGGATGACACAGGTTCCTTCACCACCAGCAATCCATTGGTGAACCAACTGTACTCCAACATCACGTGGGGACAGCGTGGCAACCTCTTAAGTGTTCCAACTGACTGTCCGCAGCGTGATGAGCGTTTGGGCTGGACTGCAGATACGCAGATTTTCTCTCATACGGCGATGTACATTGCTGATACAGAGTCCTTCTATCGCAAGTGGATGCAGGACATGCGCGACTCGCAGAACTCAAATGGAGCATATCCTGACGTGGCACCCTACAACTGGGTGGGCTATGGCAACTCAGCGTGGTCTGATGCAGGAATCGTGGTCCCTTGGAATATCTATCTGATGTATGGCGACAAGGAAGTGCTGCGCGAGAATTTCGCTTCCATGGAGAAGTACATGAATTGGCTTGCCACCCAGACAGGCGACGGATACAAGTATCAGGGAGCAGGTCTGGCTTATGGCGACTGGCTTTCCTTCGTGGGTACAGAGACGCGTTACGTCAGCGTGGCCTATTATGCCTACGATGCCCAGCTGATGGCAAAGATGGCGCGTGCATTGAGTGTTTCTGCCAATGACACCTATGCCCAGAAGGCCAAGTCCTATGAGAAGCTCTATGAAAACATTTGCAGTGAGTTCCATAGCCGTTATATCGTGCCTACCATACGCCAGACCTCGCAGACGGCCTATCTGCTTGCTCTGCAGTTCAACCTGCTTTCCAGCGCGGCAGAGCAGAACACCTTCAAGACTCGTCTTGCACAGGCTATACGCAACAACAGCTACACCCTGAACACAGGTTTTGTTGGCACAGGTATCATCAATCCTACGCTCTCTCGTTTTGGCTTGACAGACTACGCCTACGACCTGCTTCTCCAGCGCAATTGTCCCTCGTGGCTTTACAGCGTGGATCAGGGTGCCACCACCATCTGGGAGCGTTGGAACTCCTATACCATCGAGTCAGGCTTTGGCGATCCAGGCATGAACTCGTTCAACCACTATGCCTATGGTGCTGTGGGAGAATGGATGTATCGATACATGCTGGGCATCGAGGCTGATGAGCAGGAGCCAGGTTTCCATCATTTCATCCTGCAGCCGCAGCCAGACCGTCGTGGGGTACTTCCCAGGGGTCAGTCGCTCATCACTTCAGCCAGCGGTTCCTATTGCAGCCGCTATGGTGAGATTAGCTCCGCCTGGTCCGCACCTGACAAGAAAAGTCTTGTCTACGATTGCACTGTTCCAGCCAATACCACAGCCACCTTGCGACTGCCTGTTGCCAGCGAGGATATCGCGCTGATGGAGGGTGGAGTGCCTGCCCGCGAGGCAGAGGGCGTTACCTATGTGGGATACGAGGACGGATGTATGGTGTTCACCCTGGGTTCAGGCACCTACCATTTCACCACTGATGGCTCTGTTGTTGGGGTGGGGGCATTGAATGAAGATGATTTGCTTCACTCCGCCCCCGTTTATGACCTGATGGGTCGCATGCGCATCTCTGACTTGGCCACATCTGGTCTCAACGTGGCTTCGCTCCCTCAAGGCATCTATATTACGAATGGAAGGAAGATTGTCGTAAAGTAATCGCGAGACCTAAGTGAAAAGAATTGGGAATCATGGCAGCCTTGAGGCATCATGGTTCCCAATTCTTATGTTGTCTGCAGGATAAGGCAGGAGTCTTATTCGCTCACCATCGTCTTGATGTGCCCCTCTTCATCCATTTCCAGGGGCATGACTTTCAGGCTTCGCAGCCAGGTTGTGTCATTCGAGGGAACACAATCGTGATGGAAGAGATACCACTTCCCCTTGTACTCCACGATGCTGTGATGTGTGGTCCAACCCACTACAGGCTCTAAGATGACACCTTGGTAGGTGAATGGGCCGTAAGGATTGTCGCCTACGGCATAGCAAAGGAAATGAGTGTCGCCAGTGCTGTACGAGAAATAGTATTTGCCATTCAGCTTATGCATCCAGGAGGCCTCGAAGAAGCGGTGAGGGTCCTTGGCTTTCAGGGGTTTGCCGTCCTTGCCAAGAATCACGACAGGACGAGGTTCCTCAGCGAACTGCAACACGTCGTCTGTCATGCGTGCCACACGCGAGGGCAACGGGTCCTCGTCGCCTTCAGGAAGCAGGGTAGGACGGAACGCAGCCTCCTGTCCAACAGAAGCGGCAGGCTTGAGCTTATTGTCGCGATACCATTGCAGCTGCCCTCCCCAAATGCCGCCAAAGTAGACATAAATCTGTCCGTCATCGTCCTTGAACACGCATGGGTCGATGCTGTAGCTGCCTCGAATGGGATCTGGCTGAGGTATGAATGGTCCCTCAGGACGGTCTGCAACTGCCACGCCCAGATGAAAGACTCCATTGTAGTCTTTGGCTGAGAAGATCAGATAGTATTTGCCGTTCTTCTCCACGACATCATTGTCCCACATCTGCTTCTCTGCCCAGGGAACCTGGTCGACATCGAGTATCACGCCATGGTCCGTCACTTCGCCGTTCATCACGTCATCCAGAGAGAGCACATGATAGTCGCGCATCTGGAAATGTCCGCCGTCGTCGTCGAAACACTCGCCGCTGTCCCAGTCATGGGAGGGATAGATATACAGGCGTCCGTTAAACACGTTGGCAGAGGGGTCTGCCATATAATCCTTTGGAAACAAATATCTGGATTTAGCCATAATGATGTGTTGGTTTTATAGGTTTCTACTGATGGTTTCTTTCCTCGATGGCTTTGTTGATTTCGTCGATGTACTCATCGGAAAGTTCGTACTTGGAGATGATGAGCATAGCCAGGACGAGCAGGATGGCTGGAATGACGCATACAAGCCAGCGGATGCCCTCTTGAGCCAGTGCAGGCAGGGTTTCCATGTTGTTCATGAAGTATGCGCCAGCAGCATTGCCTACCGACATCATGGCAAAGGCTGTAATGAAGAACAGGGCGATGACACGCAGGGGACGGTTGCGCATAAACTCAATCCAGAGGTCACTGACCTTCACGTTCTTGGTTTCCTGTTCATCCATCACCACACGTTCTTTGGTCTGCGAGAAGCAGAAGATGAGCAGCACCAGTCCCACCAGCGAATAGGCCAGGATGGTCAGGAACCAGGCATGGGAGTCGTTGGGCAGATTGCTGGACTCAGCGGCCACAGGATGGTAGTTGACCAGCCAGAGCACGAAACCAGGCACCATGCCTCCCAGCGCCATGCCAGCCTTGAAGAAAATGCCTGTCAGGGCATTCACGATGCCAGAGATGCGGCGCCCTGTCGTGAACTCGCCGTAGGAGATGACCTCAGGGATGAGAGCCCACATGTAACCTGTTGCCACAATGACACCTGTCGATTTGATGAACTGGGCGATATAGACCCATACGATGTTCTCCTGGATGGTGCCCAGCCGGCTGATGACGTACAGGAGTGCCATGCCCAGAATGGCTATCGAGAGGAAGATGTAGAACATGTTCTTCTTGCCCACCTTTTTCTTGATGGCAGGCACCAGCGGCATGAAGATGAACGAAGGCAGAGAGCCCAGTCCCATGAAGAGAGCCATCTGGAGAGGCAGTTCTGCGCCAGCCAGCACAGCCACCAGGATAGGCACACCAGCGGAGACACACAAGCCGCCTACGTTGGCCATGAACATGCGTACAGAGGTCAGGATGGTGATCTCATCTGTATCGCGTGTGAGCGAAGAGTTCAGGGCTCCATACGGCACATTGATTAAGGTGTAAAGCATCGACATGCCCACGTAGGTAATGTAGGCATAGAGGATAGAGGGCTTGAATCCGTCCCAGAAACAGAGGATGGCCAGGATGGTCAGGGGGATGCCTCCCATCACCAGATACGAGCGGTATTTGCCCCAGCGCGGATTGTGCTTGTCCACGAAGGTGCCCACAAGCGGATCCCACAACACGTCGACCAGTCGCACCACCAGGAACATCGTGCCAGCCAAGCCAGCCGATTTGGCAGCGTCTCCCCCCAAGACATACACATCTGTGTAGAAGAACAACAGATACATGCAGATGGTCTGGTAAATCAGATTCTGCGCTAAGTCACCTGCACCAAAGCCGATGCGCTGTAACCAATTCAACTTGTAGAAGCCCTTCGCTTCCTGTGATGATAGATTTGCCATATAGTTTTATTTGTTGATGTTCGAGATAATCTGGGCAGCATATTGCCCCATGGCGCGATAGCCTTGTGGATTCAGGTGCAGCCAATCGTCGGAAAGCTCTTCCTGCAGGCGTTCGTGGTCATCTGGATTGCGCACCAGCTGGTCGAAATCGATGACGGCATCAAACACCTTGGTCTCCCTTATCCATTGGTTCACCACCTGGCGTGCAGCCTCGTGGAAAGGCGAGTACCAGCCACTTCCCTTGAATGGGGTGATGGTGGCTCCCACCACCTGTCTGATGCCCGCCTTGCGTGCTTTGTCAGCCATCGTCTTGTAGGCCTCGATGAGTTGTCTGGCAGTCTTTTCTGCGTGGCTCGACTCGCCAATGTCATTCGTGCCTTGGAAGATAATCAGGGTCTCCACGCCACTCTGTCCCAGGATGTCGCGGTCGAAGCGCTGCAGGGCAGGTTGCGAGAGTCCTCCGTTGATTACGCAATTGCCCCCTATGCCCAGATTGAGAACGCCATACTCGCGTTGGCTCAGGGCTTCCGCCATGATGTCAGGCCATCGGTTCTGGCTGTTGGTGGTGCTGCCTCGTCCGTCAGTGATGCTGTTGCCCAGGACGGCGATGGCTTTCCTTCCCTCAGCAGGCACCTCGATTTTGCTGATGTTGTACCAGTGGTCGAGCCGCTCGACGCTCAGGAACGCTTTCTTGGGATTCGCCTCCCCTTTGCTGATGAACGAGGTGGTGCGGCTTCCTCGATGCGACGTGGCGTTGGTGGGCACCTGTTCGCCATAGCAGATGGTGACAGACAGCCTTTGCAGGGGCTGGAGGTCGTATCTTAGGGCATCGCTCCATGCAGCCTTGCCTGGCTCTATGGTCACCTGCCGTTTCCCTGAGAATTCCAGGTAAGCCACCGTCTTCCTGTCGATGTCGCACGAGTCCTTAGCCTCAGCGATATAGACAGCCTTGATCTCCACTGCCTCAGCGCTGTTCTCGTTCGAGAGCTGCAGGCGCAGACTCTTTCCTCCTATACTGACGCGCACCACCTGGCGCAGAGAGGTGTTTGCCAGGCTCGTGGTCTGAGGCATGTCGTTCTGGCCTGTATACTCAGCTGCTGCCGCCCACGTTCCCGTCCAGGCGTCGATGGCTTGTGCGGAAGCGTCCATGCAGCAGATGCAGGCGAGGGCAAGGAACAAAGATAGATAGCGTCTCATTTTGCGGTTTTCATACTGCAAAAATAATGTATTATTTCTACAAATTGAAGGTCTGCCCCCTTAATTTTCCTCATCAGGTTCCTTTTTGCCCATTCTCTATCCCTATCATTTGGTCTGATGGCAATTTTAGTTTATTTTTGTGGCAAATATCAGGATGCTTTTATGGACAGAATATACAAAATCCTCTTTTCGCTCACGTTTTCCTTCCTCTGCCTTGGAATCGCCTGTGCAGAGGATGGCAGCAGCCTTTGGCTGCGCTATACGTCCCTCGACAAAACCCAGGTCAGCAGCGACACCCATTCGCCCACGATTGCCATAGCCAGAAGCGAGCTGGAGCACTATGGCACCCTCTCGAGCGTGAAGCTGGTCATCGACAAGGGATTGCCCAGCGAGGGATTCCGCATCCAGGCAAAGGGCGATGGGGCAGAGATACGTGCCTCCCAGGATATAGGCCTGCTTTACGGCGCATACGCTTTGCTGCGCCAGCAGCAGACCTCAGGCATCAGGAACCTCAGGAGTGCGCCTCGATTCAGTCTGCGCCTGCTCAACCATTGGGACAATCTCGATGGCAGCGTGGAGCGCGGATATGCAGGCAAGAGCCTGTGGAAATGGGAGGAAATCGACGGTCAGGCCAGGAAGATGAGCCGTGGGGTAGAGCAGCGTGTCGTGCAGTACTGTCGCGCCAATGCCTCGCTGGGCATCAATGGCAGCGTGCTCAACAATGTCAACGCCTCCCCCAAAATCCTCTCTCCAGCCTACCTCGACAAGGTGGCGGTGCTGGCAGCAGCCATGCGGCCTTATGGCATCAGGACCTTTCTCTCCATCAACTTCGCCTCGCCCATGGCGTTGGGGGAAACGGACACGGCAGACCCGCTTGACTCGAGGGTGCAGCAATGGTGGAGTAGCAAGGTCAGCGAGATTTACGCCAGGATACCAGACTTTGGAGGATTCCTCGTGAAAGCCAACTCAGAGGGACAGCCAGGCCCTGGCGACTATGGGCGGACGCATGCCGATGGAGCCAATATGCTGGCGGCAGCCCTGGAGCCCTATGGAGGTATCGTGATGTGGCGCTCCTTCGTCTATGGAGCCAACCATAAGGGCGAGGACCGCGTCAAACAGGCTGTGAGCGAGTTTCTCCCCATGGACGGACAATTCCGCAGGAACGTCATCCTCCAGTCCAAGAACGGCCCTCTCGACTTCCAGCCGCGTGAGCCCTATGCCCCCATCTTCGACAACATCAGGCAGACGCCTCAGATGGTGGAGTTCCAGATTACGCAGGAGTATCTGGGCCAGAGCAAGCACCTCGTCTATCTGGCTCCCATGTGGAAAGAGTTCTTCCGCTTTGTCAGCCCCCATCGGCTGGTAGGCGTCGCAGGCGTGGCAAACATTGGAGACGACCCCAATTATTGCGGCCATCCCTTCTCCCAAGCCAACTGGTACGCCTTTGGCCGCCTGTCGTGGGACCCCTCCTTGTCTTCAGCCTGCATCTCTCAGGAATGGCTCATGCAGACCTTCAGCCGCGAGGAGCATTTCGTTGCCTCCCTCTCCCAACTGATGGAGGGAAGCCGCGAGGACTGCGTGGACTACATGATGCCCCTGGGGCTGCATCATATCTTCAAGTTCGACCACCACTACGGCCCAGAGCCAGACGGTTTCAGGGCTGACTATCCCATAGAGTGGTGCCCCGTCTATTACCACAAAGCCGATGCCCAGGGGATAGGCTTCGAGCGTTCAGCAAAAGGCACAGACGCCGTCGCCCAGTACCGCCGCCCTTACAGGAAGCGATACGACAGCCTAAGGAAATGCCCAAAGGAATACCTGCTGTGGTTCCATCATGTCGACTGGGACCATCCCATGCGCAATGGCAAGACCCTTTGGGAGAATCTTGTGGCGCACTACGATCGTGGAGTGAGCCAAGTGAAAGGTTATCGCTCCGTATGGCAACAGTTTGAGAGCCTGGTGGATTCCCAGCGTTGGCAGGAAGTAGACCACCTCTTGGAGCTGCAGTACAGGAATGCCCAGGAATGGCGAGAAGTCTGTTTGGGATATTGGCAGAAGATGAAGGGAGAATAAGCGGAGAACTACCCAACTACAATAAAGTTGAGCCAACGCAAAAACTCTAATTAATTCGATTTTTTTTGAGATATCAGTATTTATCATTATCTTTGCACACAGAACAAAAGGATATTAGCAATGACAGCAATGCAACTTAATGCAGAAATACTGCGTAACCTGGGCACGTTGGCAGAAGATGAGAATATGCTGAAGCGAGTAGCCAAATACCTGCGCAAGCTGGTGGAAGAAAAAGAAGCTGACCCCACGGAAATGACTCGTGAGGAGTTCTTGGCCAAGCTCGACAAGGGCGAGGATGAATATCGTCAAGGCAAATACTATGAGATGCTGCCTGGAGAGAGTTTGGAGTCTTTCTTAAAGCGCATAGGCTAAGATGTATACCATTCGTTATACAGAAGACGCCAAGAATGACCTCCTTCGTTTGCAGCGAAACGAGCCGAAGGCTTTTGCCAAGGTGAGCCGTTTTATCCAAGAGTTGGCAGAACATCCCAAGACAGGCACTGGCCATCCGGAGCCGCTAAAAGGGCAACCTGAAGGCCGCTGGAGCCGTCAGATCACCAAAAAACATCGTCTGGTCTATCGCATTTTTGATGAAGAAGTGGTGGTGTTGGTTATCTCTGCTTATGGGCATTATGGCGACAAGTAATGAAGGCAAAAAGTACAATTTATTTCAACAATCTGTTTGTAATTTCTATTTCGTGTACTTTAGGCTTGGAAATGAGCCAGAATACTCTGCCATCTTTATCTTTCAGGAACACAATATGCCAGTAGAGAGGATTGCCATTTGCATCTTTGGTGTTGTTCATGCCTTCCAGTTGGTCTTCAATCTGTGAAATGGGCAATACAACAATGGTGTTTTCGTCTTTGCAGCCATACACGACGAACTGTTGCTGGCATTCCATAATGTCCTTGTTTCTTCGATATGCATACCAGTATTTCTCTCGTTTCCCTTGAGAATACATTTTAGAGGTCTTGATGACATAGCCGTTTTTTCCGTCTGAAGTTATATATACACTTCTTCCTTTTTTAATAAGTGGTAATCCTACAACCTGCTTGAGTTTTGAGGCACATCGCTCTAAGAAATTGGAAATAGCGGATGGGATTTCATGTTCATCTTGAGCCTGTGATTCATCATCATCCTTGTGTTCTTTGGGAAAGATTTCTGCATACGTCCTTCCTTCTGCATCTTTTAACGCAGTCGTAGCATTTGTCGACCTTCCTGTACAAAACTGAACTGGAATGTTTGGGGCGTCTATAACAAACTCCACATCTTTGAGCAATAACATACTCTCACCCTGAGGAATACTCCATGTCTTGTCTGCGAAAACCTCAGCACGTTTTGATATGGCTGTTTTGTTGTCAAAACTGTCCGTTGGTTCTTTCCTGACTTTGCTCCCAGCCATAACAACATAGCGGTTTTCAGAAGGATAGTAATTGATTGTCGCATCTACGTACTTTATGCAGACCTTGAACATCCTGTATTCTGATGACTCCTGCGTACTGTTCTTTCCTTTTTCAATCACAGGGATTTCATCTACATCCTTTTCTTGCTTGGGATCTGAAATGTAGGATTGTCTTGTCTTGACATCTAATGATAATATAGAACATAACCGGTCTTTCATCGAAGAGGACAAAGAACTTTTCGACAGCATGTACGAATACAATTCGTTTTTCCCTTCTTCTGACTTCCAATAATTGGCAACGCTGTTTAATTGAATTTGTTCTTGACAAAAAATCCTCATTTTGTCTGAATCATAGCTGTCTTTTCTCATCAAGTCCATAAGGATCTTGGCATCTTTGTTGTCAACTATGAACTCAATAGAAAGAATAAGAACAGGGACACGTTTAGATTTCGTATAGTCAATAAAATAGAGTTCCAATTTTTCGCCAACCAGCAATCCATAACTACACTCCATTTTGGTCATATAGTCTTCAAGTTGGTTAGTGTCTTTGTCCCGTTTCTTGTTGATAGGCCTTTTTAGTTCTATAATCATCTCAGGCCTATTTGTGTCAGACAAGAATAATGCAAAGTCTGCATAGTGGGTGGCTGTGGCAAACACGATGGGGAACTGTTCTGCTAAACGACTGTTCCCATACTTCGTCCAGCCCAACGATGTGAGAAAATCTTTTATCGGACCTTTCTCAAATTCTTTTTCTTTTTGTTTTTTCCTTCTACAAGATGCTACATCGTTGCAAAAGTTATTCCAAATTTCCATCATTCTTTGCCGTGGCTTTAGATTCTTATTGAGCACAAAGTTACTTGTTTTTTTGAAAAAAATTACTAATCTACAAAAAAACTGTTGATTTAGGACGATATGATATGAAAGGATACATGAAACTCCGATCTAAACTATCCTAATTTGATCTAACATGATCTAATTAATTTGCTGTTTTTATGCAGATCTCCGACCTTTGCCAAAAAAAGTTATGGAAGAAAAGAAATGGATTACGACGGAGCAGATGCTCCAAACATTGAAGAATGACCCTGACAACGAACATGAGTATACTCACTATTTGGGCGGTTTTCTCCGTTCCACTCATTGGCTGATTTATGACTCATTGAGGGATGCGTTTGGAGATTCAACAGATTGGAAGGACCATGGATGGTATTCAGAGGCAGAATTCCTGGATGCTTATGCAGGACACTGGTGGCAACGGGATGTGTAGAAAAAATCAGAACACCTTCTCTTTTCTGCTGATTGTTTTCAAAGGAGATTCCATCCAAAAGGGGATTCAACCATAAAACAGGGGTAAGGAAAAAACTATATTCACGCCGTAACGCCGTAACGCCGTATCATTTCAAAATTTCATTGGAAGGAAAAAAAAGAAGGATATTTACCTTTATATTATATATTATATAATAATGTATTATTATATAATATATAATATAAAATTTCAGCCCACTCTTTACGGTACGAAAATCAAAAATCCAAATGTTACGGCGTTACGCCGTTACGTCGTGGACTGTGGGTGGAGACAGTCTCTCACTATTTGCAATAACCTGATTCTCCTTTGATTTTTATGGGGCCAAATCCCTTGCGCACAAAAAATTGTTGCAAAAGTTGCAAGTTGCATTTGCAAAATGAAAAGTGGCAAACAAGAGAAATTTACCTTTATATTATTATATTATATAATTAATTATATAATATAATAATATAAAAATTCACCCCACTATAAATGAAAACGAAAAACGAAAATCAAAATGCAACTTTTGCAACTGCAACTTTTGCAACTTTTCCTGATTTAGTTGACAACACACCCTACAACTCTCCCTCATCTATCCCATACTGGCAGCAGATCCATCTCACTGCCACTGGTGGCAATAGTTGCTGCTGGGGTGTGATGCCCCACTGACTCAATATCTCACTCTGCTGCCTCAGCCAACGCTTGAACGTGCTGTAGCTCACCCCTGCGGCTCGTGCCAACTCGCTCTTCAGATAACTTTTCATCGCTCTGTTCCTCCTTATTCATTTACTCTACAAAGGTATAAAAAATCCACGAAATATGCAAGAAAAATCTTGACGAAATCACGCCAAAGGTGGTCAATATTTGTCAATATTAGCCAAAGGTGGTCAAAGATGGTCAAAGGTGGTCAGCCATCCACCAGTTCTTCGTAACTTTGCAACGTGTTAGAAAGAGGAAGACAACACGTTGAAAGTCCGGAGTCGACACGTTGAAATCCACGATCCGACACTTCGCCCAGGCGCGCAGGGCGAATGAGAGAGAAAACGATTTGTAACTAACTGACATTAAAACAATTAAGAGGTATGATTAACTATAGTATTGTGATTCGTGGTACGAAGCCTGGCACCAAGACGGAGGACATCACTGAGACCAAGGCTTATGGGGTGGCTCAGATTTCCGAAAATTTGACAATCAATGACTTCGCCAAGCACATCGCTGAACATGGAACGCTCTACAGCCGCGACGTGATTCAGGGTGTCCTGATCAAGATGGTGGACTGCATGCGCGAGCTGCTGCTCGAGGGAAAGAAGATCCAGTTGGGCGAGCTGGGAAGTTTCGGAGTGTCGCTGAGCACCAAGGGCGCCAACACCGCTGCCCTGTTCACCGCTGAGAACATCAAGAAGGTGAACGTGAAGTGGGATCGCGGCAAGATGTTCCAGAATCTTCGCGACGATG